>Ga0206677_10000257_pt1 | contig 49122 bp, 31 predicted proteins | sample M130m12015metaG_FD_155475 | JGI IMG/M metagenome (GOLD analysis project Ga0206677, IMG submission 155475) | Ammonia-oxidizing marine archaeal communities from Monterey Bay, California, United States - M1 30m 12015 | ecosystem: Environmental > Aquatic > Marine > Intertidal zone | place: USA...
TACTCCATCAATTACTTTGAGTGCTAGTCCACCACCTAGTCCATCGGTGAGTAAAACTCCAGTAGCTACACCTTCGGTAACTCCATCGATTACTCCATCAATTACTTCAAGTGCTAGTCCACCACCTAGTCCATCGGTGAGTAAAACTCCAGTAGCTACACCTTCGGTAACTCCATCGATTACTCCATCAATAACTCCAAGTGCTACGAAAGAATCAGCACCACAGGGAGATCTGACAGAACTAATTGAAATAACAGACGACGACTTAACTGCATTAGCTAATGGAACAACTTTAACATCCAACTTAAATTGGCCTAACGGGGCAACTAAGTTAAGTATAGATGCTCTTCCAGTTGGGTCAACATTTAGTAACGGAGCTCATACATCTCTAGTTGAAGGGTTCGATTTAAATGGAAATCAAAGAAGTAATGCAGGTAAAGAATTTGGAGGCTTAAGTTGTATAAATGGAAATACATTCTTTGGGATACCCGATAGGCCGGCTTGGGCTAACACAAATTCAAGCAATAATAACATACCAACCAGCACATCGACTAGCGAATTACCTGTATATTTTGCAAACGGATCACAATTTGGTGCTGCAATATGGGATTTTGGTTTAGTTCAATGCGATGATATTAGTTGTAGCAATAATAATAGATCAAGTGAAATTACTAAAGGAAATAACGGTGAACCTATTGCTTTTCACATTAGATTAAATGAAGATGGAAGTTCTGATGATCCAATAGCGGTTGGTATACTTCCTTTTAAGATTGGTTTTAATGCTAGATGGCACTTTGATTAATTTTTATTTCACATATATTTTTATTATGTGTATTAAATATTAACCTTAAATTTTAAAAATCAATAATGAGCACATTACCAGCAAGAAATAGAGTTATTTATCAAAGTGAAGCCCTGTTCGTATCACCAGACACAACAGGACACCATTTATATTACAAGGCGAACAGCGGATTTGCCGACAACGACGTTGACAATTGTATAGAACAAGTAGGCACTTTGTTTTTTGACGGATGCAAGGGTTTAGTTGCTGACGATGCAAATTTCTCAGAAAATGTAGTAAATTTAAATTACAGGACTTTTGAATGTTTTAGTGGGAAAGATGAATTTCATCCAGTAGTAACAGGAGCTCTAAAGAACGATTTAGCATCTTTAACTGCAGGAAAATTAAAAGAGCACTTAAAAGATCATTCTATTGACACAGGATCTGTAGGTAGCGCGGCTCGACAATTAAAACGTGTACAGAATGCTAACTATAGCTTTACCGTAAATAGACAAGACGTTAATCAGTTTGGTCAATTGGGTAGAATTGATTCTGTTGTGCTTGAAGCTCCAACAGTTAGTTTAGATTTTTCGTACTATTTAACTGACGGTTATAACGAAAGACAATTAGGTTTCGTTACTGATGGAAAATTACAAAGCCTTTCCGGTATGATGACTCGTTCACAAAATGATTTTGGAAATAATTATTTCATCTTAACAGTACCAGAAGGTAGAGATGCAATTGGTGGCGACCAATTAGTAGAAGAAGATAATAAAACTGTAATTGGCTTAGGTAATGGATACATTACAGATTATTCGTTAGAAGCTAGTGTAGGATCTTTTCCAACTGCTAGTGTGACCGTAGAAGGTTTGAATATTAAGTCTGATAAAGGCACAGAAATGAAGGGTATACCAGCAGTTCAACCAACTGATGGAACACAAATTTGTAACAGATGTTTTAGTTTACCACCAGCAGTGAGTGGTGAAGGTTCTAGTGTTCTTAAACCTGGAGATATTGTGATTGACATGAAAGATTCAGCGTTAATATCTAAACAAGTTTCAGGAAGCTCACAAGGTTATGGAACAGAAGATAAGGGTAGCGCTCATATTCAAAGCTTTACTCTCTCGACACCATTAGGTAGAACTGATTTACAAAGACTCGGTAATACATATGCATATGCCAAAGAAGTTGATTTTCCTGTGACTTGTACACTTAGCGTAAACGCTTTAGTGGCTGACTTAAAAGAGGGTCAACTGGTAGATCTTTTGTGTGGAGAAAAATATAACATGAAAATTAAGATCAAGCAGCCAAAATGTGTTGACTGTAACCCAAATGATTCTGATGAAGGTATTGTTATAGACTTTAACGATGCATTATTAGATTCTGAAAGTTTTAGCTCTTCGATAGGAGACAATAAATCCGTAGACCTTACGTTTACAACTCAAATTGGAGGCCCAGAACAACAAGATGTCGGGGTATTCTTTAGCGGTTTTGAAAATGCCATGGGTAGTGATGGAAAACATAAAACATTCCCAACTGTAGAGGCCGACGCAAACGACATTTTACGTTATTACGAATGGGGTCACAAAGGTACATCAGGTACGTTACCCGAGGGTAGATATTAAAATGTAAAAAACTTTACATAAAGTTATTATATTACACCACAATCTTAGGGTTGTGGTGTAATTGTATATAGGTATGAGGCAGTTTTTAAGATCGGAATCAGCAACCCTTTTTGTTGGGCCTGCTCCAGCCTACCAACCTCACATTTATAGCGAGAATTCAGCTATTAGGAAATTAGCTAAAATTCAATCAATGAGTTATGGGTTCCAGATAAATCGAGAAGAAATAAAACAAATTGGCTCTGACGATTTATTAACAAAAGAAATTAATTTAACCACCCAAAATCCAGATCCAGGTAGCAATATTGATGTCAATATAGAGCCTGTTCCTGTTGATTTTTCTTTCTCTTACTTTCCAACTTGTGGATTGAATGAGTATTTATTAAATTTTAATGTAGTACCATTTGGTCATGAGTCAAAAAACTCATTTATATCGAGACATTTTGGAGATAAGAATTTTTTTATATTAATTCATAAAGATCAAGGTGGTACAGCTGGATCGGTAGTAGATCACGAAGATTTTTATGGACATTACATATTGGGTATCGGTAATGCTTTTGCTACTAGTTATTCTTTATCGGCAGCAGTAAATTCATTTATCGTGTGTGATTTACAATATCAAGCTTCTAACATTGTGCTCGATACATATACAGATGAAAACTATATACCAGCAATCCATTTATACGACGGAAAATCAAAGCAAGAACATAAATATAAAATAGATACAAAGTCAGCAGAAGCATCAAATGAATACAATTATGCTCCAATTATACCAAGAAATTTAAGCATCACTATTAATGAGCTAGGTATTGGTGGGATAGCGGTAGCTAAAGATAACTTGAATGCAGTAAGTTTTGATATAAACTTAGACATATCGAGAAGAAACTTATATGGAATGGGTTCTATGTATCCATATGATAGAAAAATGATTCTTCCAGTAAAAGGCTCATTAAATTTTAGTATAATTACTAAAGATTTACAAACTGGAAATTTAAATGTAGTATTATCAGAAGATAAGAATTACGATATCTTAATTGAATGTTTGGATTCTGATGAATGTGTAGATGATAGAGATATTTTAATGACATATGCCATTAATAATGCTAAACTCAATAGTCAGAGCTCTAATTGGGATGTTAACGATATATCTAAACACGAATTAAGTTTTGATTTTACATTGACCAGAAAAGATGGTTTTTTAGTTAGCGGTGGGTGCTTGGATGAATATGACGCTAGGGGTAGTAATGAAGATAAGTATTTAGGAGATCCTTTCTCATCGGCAGATCCTCCGGGAACCATATTCCCAACACCATTCATTATGGCTTCCCCTAGACCAACACCAAGTATTACTCCAACCACTACCATTACTCCTACCATTACCCCAACTATAACTCACACATCGTCCATTACTCCTACGACGACCCCGAATCCGAGTGTTTCTGTAACTGAGACACCTACTCCTACTACATCAGTTACCCCAACAAGCTCTGCGACAAACACACCAACAGTTACACCAACATTAACACCTACGGTTACGGCAACTAATACTGTAACACCAACAATGACCGTTACACCAACGGTAACACTTTCTACGACAAGCACTGTAACACCAACGTATACAGCAACACCTACACCAACGAGTACACTCACCCAAACGATCACACCTACAGTAACAAGCACTTTAACTCCAACAGTCACGGTTACTCCAACCCACACAGTTAGCCCTAGTACTATAATATACGATCTAAATGTATATTTTCAGGATAGATCCACCTATGTATTAGAGGGTCAAAAAGAATTTATTAAAGTGTATAGAGATACTTCTACTAAATATTATTATAATGGACCTTTTTCTTTAAATTATAGCATTGATGAAATGCCAGGTTCGGCTATTTCTGGCCAAGATTTTTCTGGCAAGACAGATTCGTTGTTTTTTGAGAGAAATCAAAATGAGGCAGTCATAGAGGTAGAGGCTTTCACTGATTCTTTTTATGAAAATGTGGAATATTTTAAGGTAGAAATAGATAAAGTTGAGTATCCTACATTTACAACGGGAAATATTTTAGGAAAAAATACGTACAATGTAATCATATTAGAGGTTGACCCAACGCCAACACCAACAACATCAACCTCTGTAACTCCGTCTATAACTCCGACGCAAACTTTAACGCCAAGTTTTTCTCCAACTAACACACCTACGATTACCCCATCGTTAACAAATGTTATTTCTCCGTCTCCAACTAACACGGTAACTCCAACAGTTACTCCAACTAATACGGTAACTCCAACAGTTACTCCAACTAATACGGTAACCCCAACATTCACTCCAACACATACATTCACAGTAACTTCAGTAAATCATCAGTTTATAAAATTTGAAGAAAAAGTAGTTTACTTGGTCGAAGGTGGAAGTACAAAAATGAAAATCGTAAGGGATTTAAATCAATCAAGTAACCCTATTGAGATTTTAATAGATTATGAATGCATAGATGGAACCGCAAAGAAAGCAAGTGATTACTTAGATGTAAAGGGTACATTAACATTTTCACCCCTAGAAAACGAAAAAGAAATATCATTATTTGGTTTACCGTTTCCAGAAGCTAATCCTTATGATCACGAGCATGACGAATACTTTTTTGTGAAACTATCTAACCCTAGATCAAATAGTGGATTTGTTCATATAGATGGAGATAACCCATTCCCGGTGTTAATTGTGGAGGCTCCAGTTAGCCCTTCTGTAACACCAACAAAAACCGTAACGGTTACACCTACTAAAGTGTAAATACATAAAAAATAAGGTGTAACACATATACAGACAAAATCAATGTCATACATACCCACAACCCCAAGCGCAACAAGCATTAAGATAGAGGATCAATATTGTAAAAAATTTGATCCAGTATATGGGCAGCTTAGGGGTATGACTGAGCTAGATTTATTTGTTCAAAATAAAAACTACAGTATTTTTAATGACAGTAATGAAGATTTATATTATCATGTAGACTTTGGAGATGAAGAGCGTATATACAATAAAAACTTAGAAACCAAAGGGGGTGAAGCTCAAAAAACTCTACTACATCAATACGAACAAGAAGGAATCTTTAGAGCTAAACTATACCTTGAGGATAAGAAATATAAATATATGGAATGTGCCAATGTCGATGTTTATATTCAAGAACCTGTCATAGAAAGATGTTCCGAGCTTCATATACAAAGCGATAATATACAAAATGATAATACAATAGTTGATTACAGTATTACGCAACATGAAATTGAAAAAAAATGCGAAAATCTAAGTAGCGCTCAAATTCATATACAAGTAAACAGCAATGAAGTAATTCAAGATTTAGGAAAAAATAACATAGAAATTGGTAATCGAGGCCCTGCTCAAGTTGATCATTCTCAGACTTTATTTGGTGAAAGTACTTTATTTTTTGACAAAAATCAGTTTGTTTTTTTTGAAACTGATCATTTATCATCTAATGATTGGACTATAGAATTTTGGATAAAGTATAATACAGAAATTACAACATCAACAAAAGATGGAATCACAGCACGATTTGATACCACGGCAGATAGAAATACTGAATTTTCAATTGGTCTCGAAAATGATAAATTAAGATTCGTAAATAACTTAGGTGCGATTTATACCGATATCGGTATGGTTGATGTGTTAAATAGTTGGACTCACCTTGCAGCAGTAAGAAATGGAAGTTTAATATCTCTATATGTAAATGGAAAAGAAGAGGCTAACATGACTACAGATGGAGAAATAAAATCGTCCTCACAACCAATTATTCTTGGAGCTGTACAGCACCATCCGGTCGACTATTGGGAAGCTGTCCCAAAGCACATACAAGACTACCGTATTAGTGAGGAAGCATTATACACAGAAAACTTCACACCGCCAGAGACGTTATTAACTAACTCCAGTATATTTCATACAGAAAAAGAAAAGCCTTACCGAAAATCATCGATAAGATTTAAATCTTGTGGGTTAGAAATTAAAAATTCAAAAAACAATTTTAATTTTATTAATTCAATATTTGAATCAAATTGGAGTATAGAAGCATCTTTTAATTTGATAGAAAAAAAAGACATAAATCCAATTATTAATAATGTACTTAATGAAGGTGATGTAGGTTTTGATCTAGGGATATATAATAACAGCTTAGAGTTTTTTATTAGTACGCCAAACGAAGAAGTTCCTACTCAAAAACTGAGCACTTTCGATGTAGTAGAAATTAATACATGGTACCATGTAAAAGTAATTAAAAATAATGACTATATATATTTATATTTAGATGGAGAAGAAAAAGATAAAAAGCAAGTTTATAGGGAAAATTTTCTTGAAGTAGAAAATAGTCAAAATATATTTATAGGAACAAAAAAGAACTTCGTAATTAGGGATGCTATAATTGAGCCAGCCATCAATGCATATATTCAAGATTTAAGAATTACTAAAAAAGTTGAATACACTCAAGAGGATTTCAAGAAAAATACTGACATTATACCATCAAACTGTTCTTCAGTATTAGCTACTTGTCCAGAACTCCATATACAATCATTGAGTGTGGATTCTGTGTACGATATAAAAGACAGGGGATACAATTTATATAGAATATTATCAAAAGGATTACCTTTCAACGATTCAAAAAATGAATTAATGAATCAATCCACAATTAAATTTTCTAAAGATAACTTCTTCACAGTAGAAAATCAGTTTGATATAATTCATCAAAAACTTATAGACTGGACGTTAATGTTCTGGATTAAACCATCTCTAAATGGAGAAAAAATTCAATGTGTGTGTTCTAATTTTTTAAGTTTAACTGGTTTTGAGTTGCTTTACAACACAGAGGAAGATAAGTTATTGCTAAATGTATATAATGATGCGAAAAAGATTTTAGAGTTAAAGTCTGAACCTACACAAGGCAAAATACTGTCGAATGAATGGAGTCACATAACTATAATAAATGACTCAGAGAATAAATTAATTAAATTATATGTAAACGGAAACATTCATCACGCATTAAATTTAGATAATCAACCACAAAATTCAGGGGCAGATGAAGTCTTGCATGTCGGATCAAACCCAAAAAGGGAGCTTAGCTTTGATGGAAATTTACAAGATTTTTTAATTATAAAAGGGAATGTTTTAACTAAAAATATACCGCCAATTGATTTACTAGAAATAAAATGTGAGCTAGATGACGAAGGAGTAAATTGCTCTACAGTACACTTACAGAGTGACAATCAGGATGGTAGCGAACACATTCAAAACTATGGAACAATAAATAATTTATTAATAGATAGTACGAATGTTAAACATTCAGAAGAGAATAAGTTATTAGGGTCTAACTCTACATTAAAGTTTAACCAGGGAAGTTTTCTTGAATTAAGCTATGAGTCGAACGAAAATAACCAAAACATTTTTTTAACAGAAGAGGACTTCACAATACAAACATGGATTAATTCAAATTCTTTCGAAAAAGAAATTTCTATTTACCAGCAAGGAAGTCTAGAAGATTTAGATTTTAGATTTTACATCAAGAAAATAAACTCACATGTAAAATTCTTAATAGAAGGTAAATTTTTTAATATAAAATTTGAGCCTAAGAGTGAAGTCGTAGATAATAATTGGTATTTAATAACATTAGTTAAATCAAACAAAAACATTATAGACCTATACGTAAATCAAGAAAGAGCTAAGATAGAAGAAGCTATAACTTTAAATTCAACAATAGAAAGTGATCAACCTTTAATTATTGGCCTTAATGGTAACGATTCATTCGATACAGATAATGAAATAAATACATTTATTCAAGATTACAGAATAATAAATAATCAAGCATTGTTTTTTGGTGATTTTGAATTAGAAAACTTACTGAGTAAGAGCTGTGAAACATGCCCAGCAGTTTTAATACAAAGCGATGAAAGTGAAACTTCTGAATTTATTTATGATATTGGTAGCGAATTAAATATTGAAAATTCAGGAACTGTAGAACACTCATTAAGTCAAGGAATAATTACAGACTCTAGCATTAAGTTCAATGGGTTAGATGGAGCTTTAAGGGTTGAAGATAAAGTCATACAACTATCAAAGAAAATTCAGAGCTTTAGTTTTTGGTTTAACTCTTTTGAAATACCAGAAACATTATACCGAGAAATCTATAAAAAACCATTAGCTAGATATGGAAATTTATATATAGAGATTGGATCGGAAATATTTAAGAAGTGGGGTAGTGAGGAAAATTTTTATGAAAACGATATTGTATATTATCAAGAAAAATATTACAAATTAAAATCTCAAGCATCATTAAATGAAATACCGAACTTAAATATTGAGATTTGGAGTGAATATACCTTTGACTTGAGAGAGTTTTATATTTACATACACAATGGAGATATAAATCAATATATATTTAAGTCAGAAGAAAGTTGTTCAGCTAGAGAAAATATTCATTTATGCATAAATAAAAAAAATAAATACCTTTACATTTTTATTAATGGAATAAAGTCTGGAGAAATATTTATTCAAAACATTAACCTAGAAGGTAATGATATTGAGTTAGGTTACATAAATGAAGATTACTTCAATGGATACATGCAGGATGTAAGATTGATATATAAAAACGAGGAAGAAGAAAATTTTGAGGTGCCATCATCTTTATCTAAAGAGTGTTCGATTGAGGTTATATTTCCCGATTGTGATAAAGCTCTTTTAATTTTACAATCAAGCATTAAGGATGAGGCCGTCTTCGATAAAAGTAAAAATAACATTTTAGTAGAAAACTTAGGAAATAATAAAGTTATTAATTCGGAAAATGAAGTTATACTTGGGGATTCTAGTTTATATCTTGATGGACAATCTTATTTAAGAATTAAAGGGGGAGGAGTAATTCCTGCAGATTTTACTTTTGAGACCTTTTTAAATTTGAAACAAAATGCAGCATTAAAGACCAATGATTCTGGAGAAATAGTTGATGAAAACGCATCAAACATTTTAATAGACACTGGTAATTGGTCTATAGAGATAGAGGGCGAAAGGGAAGATGGCTTAATATCTAATTATATATATTTTGTACGTGATGATTTAAGAGTTAAAATAAATGATACAGGTTTTAAAATTAATGAATGGAACCATATAGCTGTAACTAGAAAAGATAATTTATTGACAGCCTTTTTTAATGGGAGAAAGTATAATAAAAAGAAGATTCAAGGTGATTTAAATATTGAGAATGATATTGTAATAGGTAGAAAAGAAACTGAAGAATCAGTTTATTACTTAAATGCTTATATCCAGGATTTAGTGATATATGAGGGGCACTCAGTTTATAGTAATGAGTTTGAGATTAGGGAGGAATTAATAGAAAAATGTTTTTGTGAACCAATAGAGGAGCTAAGTAATTGTGAAAACTTAAGGTTTCATGTGCAGGCCGACCCGACAAAACAAATTATTGATAGATCTATATATAGCAAAAATATAGATATACATGAAGAAGCTAATATTGTTGACGAATTGGTGGTTAAAGATCAACAAAACCAAAGATATATAAGCGAGCAAGCATTAGAGCTTAAAAATTCTGGATTTTTAAATGTAGACTACAACGAGCCGGTCGTAGACCTACACTTACAAAGTGATCTCAAAGAAGAAGAATCAGAAAATATCCCTATAGTAATAAATCAAACGAGGAATATAACAAAAATTGATGAAGGTTCTGAAGTTACTCAAAGTAGAGATAAATTAATATATGGAAATTCAAGCTTTAAAATAAACGCGGGAAAATCAGCTTCTTTTATAAGTCAAAATGAAAATCAAAATTTTTCAATATCTAGAGGAGACCCATTTTCTTTCGAGGGGTATTTTTATATAAGTTCAAAAGATGAAAGTAAAACTAATAAGTCAATACTGGGAGAATCTTTTGCATCAATAATTTCTTTTGCTCCTATTCAATTAATGCAAGGCTCATTAATTAGGGGGAAGTTAAATAATAAATCCTTAAACTCATTGGTTGTAGACTTAAATCAAAATGACTTATATTGGTTTAATACTAAAATATGCGAGTGGTCTCACAACTTAAGAGACTATGACCATAACTCATATAACTTAAACACTAAAATAATCAAGGATCAATGGTTTCATTTAGCGATTTCCTATTTGCCCAGAAGAGAGCAAGGCGAATCTTTGATTAATTTTTTTATAAATGGAAATAAAATAAGCTCAATCAATGTTATTAATTTATGTCCAAGAAACTCGGGCAGTTTAAATACACGATTATTACAACATGAAACGGTTAATGATGCTTTATCCCTACAAAACCAAGGATACTCAAGAAACAAGAATTCTTTAAATCAAAATGTAACAATAGGTAATTGGCTTCATGCATACTCAAACAATACATACTGGGATCAGAATAATTATACAACTTTCAATGAAATAAAGAATCATTGGATAAATACTCATAACTTAAAAAATGACCATATTGGAGATATTTATTTCCAAGATGTAAGACTAATACCAAACAAGAATGTTTACACCGAAGATCAATTTGAAGTTCAGCGTTTTCTCCTAGATGTAAATACAGAAAACTCAAATCAGGTTTTAAATTTTAATAAAGAAGATTTTTTTATAGACTTTTGGCTTAAAGATAACACTGAAAACAATAAGACTATGGTGTTTTGTATACACTCATTTGTGATACTCGGAGCAAGTATTGATTGTGAGTTAATAAATGGTTTACTCAAGGTTTCATTGAAAAGCGCCAACAACAATAAAGATGTATTAATTGTTTTAAATTCAAGAAAAATATTTGACAAAAATACATGGAGACACATTGCTATACAAAAAAATGATAAAAATATATATTTGTATATAAATGGAGTAGAGCACGATAAGGCTGAGGTTTATTGGGATATAAATTTTGAAGCAAGCTCTATATCTCTGGGTGCAGAGTCAGTCAATAAAAAAACTATAGAGTCTGACATTGATATTAGTTATCAAAAAGTTGGAGCAATAAATATACAGGACTTTAGAATACAGGCAAAAGATAAAGTCTACTGCGGAAATTATATTCCACAGAAAAAAGATTTAATTGATACAGGGTGTGAAAATTTAGACAGTGCTTGCCCAGTATTACATTTACAAAGCGACTCAATAGAAGGATCTTTTAATTTTAAAGATATAAGTCAAAGTCAAAACGATATAATTAGAGGGGGGTCTGTTACTCATTCGTCCAATAAAGTTATACATGGTAGTTCAAGTTTTTATTTCTCCGGGGTTGGGGATTTTCTAAAAATAAAAGAAAGCCAAAATTTTAACTTAGGAAAAGAATTTTCTATAGACTTTTGGGTTTATAAGGAAAGCCAAAAAGATAATGGGGGAGAAGATACTATCTTCAGCATTTCAGATATAGAAGGTGGGGAATTGATATCAATAAATACAAATTTTAATAATAATATAATATTATACTGGAACAACTCTCCAATAATTACAGCAGAAGACATAAGCGGGTGGAATCATATAGCAATAACATCTATCGGCGGTGTTATTAATTTAATAATTAACGGATCACTAGAAGAATCTAAAAAAATAATAAGTCTAAATAATTTATTAAATAAAAATTTATTTATAGGGTCAAGGAATGAATTATCTCAATACTCAAACGTATACATACAGGACTTTAGAATAATAAACAATGGGTTAGTTAATTTAAAAAATCTTCCGCCGCAAGGATTAGTTCAATCAAACTGTTTTAAAAGTTGCCCAGAGATACTTATTCAAAGCAAAAATTTAAATGGAGATGAAAATTTTTACGATCAAAGTAAAAATAAATATTCTATTAGTAACGAAGGTAGCATTAATCACTCGGATGAAATAGAGCCTGTGTTCTCTACTTCAAGTATAAAATTTAGTGGAAATGAAGAGAGTTATTTAAGAATAAGAAAAGAGGAAGAAGTAAATTTAGAAAAAAACTTCTACATGGAGTTGTGGGTATATTTTGATGAATTCAAAATAGCTCAAGATCAGGTTATAATACAAAAATACGAAAGTGATGGAGGTCCATGGAGGCTGCTATTTGATGGAGTTAATAAAAAAATAAGGTTTGCCACCAATTATTCAAGTAGTGCAAATGTTGGAAATATATTAGATAGCGAAAACAATTCGATAAGCTTAAAGAAGTGGACCCACTTAGCGGTTCAAATTAGTGAATCAAAAATTTTATTATTTATAGATGGAGAAATAAAATCAGAGTTAACTTTAGACGGTCCCATTGCAGAAAGAGAAGAAGATATTATAATAGGAAAATCACTGAATGCGTACGTTCAAGACATAAGAATTATAAATAATATTATTTTTGAAAAAGATTTCTTGGTTCCAAACAAAATAAACGAACCATGCTTAGCGGAAGTTAATCAACCTGAATGTGAAAATGTTAAATTTCACCTACAAAGCCTTAATGGAGATGAAGAATATTTCTTTGATAGAAGTGGGATCAATAATAATATTGTAAAACAGGGAGAAGTCCAGCAAGATAATTTAGTGAAAAAATTTACAAGAAATCCATCAATTAAATTTAACGGAAGTAAGTCAAATAAATTAATTATAGATACAAATAATGAGGAGGATTTTAAATTTTATATAAATGAAGATTTCACTATAGAAGGTAATTTATTATGGAACCACCAAGAAGAAAATCCAACTAATATAGTTTTATATAATGTAACGCAAGATGTCATAAATAATTCTCCAATGAATAGCGGAGACTTTATACTTGGTATGAGCTCAGAAGGCTCTTTTAATTTTGCAGAAAAATATATTTTCTTTGTTATGAGGGGAGAATTTAAAAACATTATATATCGGGCGAGAATCGACGAAGAAGTTGGTCGGTGGTTTAATTTTTCAATAGTAAACATAGGGGGGAAGATAAATTTATATATAAACGGATCTCTTCAAATATTATATTCAGAAAATAATGTAGGGTCATGGAGGAAAGTTGACAATTTTATAATAGGATCTTCTGAGGAAAATGAGAGTTACTGCATAGATTTAAAAATTCAAAGTGATGAAGAGTTTTCTAACGTTCCAGATAAGTTTTCAGATGTAAGTTTAAACAATAACGAAATACTTAAATCTAATGACTTTCAGCTTTTTATAGACGATGATATTCAAGAATTAGTAAGCCCTAAACACATTCAGTCAAGCGAATTTGAAACAATATTTGGAAGGTCAAGCATTTATTTTAATAACCACATTCGGGCAGTTGACGGGGGGCAAGATATCGCCGTATCTTCTTTCTTGAATACACCTGATTATGAATTTCCTGAAAACAATTTTTCAATAGATTTTTGGATCAACCCTGAGTCTTGGTATGGTGAACCGATTTTAATAAAAACAAGCAGCATAACCTTGCAGAAGAAAAACGAATCAGAAAATGTATTAGTTTTAAATGATAATTTATTTAACGAAATAATTATTGATAATATAGAAATTCCTGAAATTAATTCATGGTCTCATATATTGATAACATATTATGATTTTGATATAAAGATATACATAAACGGATTAATGAAAGGGCAATTTTTAAATAGTGATGTTCAGTTTAAAAATTTAGAAGAAATATTTGGGGGTATAAGTGCTCCAGGGGAATTACCCGAAGGCGATGATTCTGAAAGTATTGTCGAGGAAAAAATGTTAGGGTTTAAAGGTTATGTGCAATCCTTTACTATCACGAAGGGGTTTAGAAATTTGTTTAAAAGTAATTTCACACCAATAAGGACTCTAGAAAGTGTTGAGTGTGTCAATGATTTAGAGGATGAGATGGTTTTTATAGGAAACATGCAAGACTTAAGAATCTGTAAAGGCGTGGGAGTTTATGAAAATAATTACTTAATTAATCAAAAACCTTTAAGAAGCTGCATTACCCAACCGGAAGAAAATGCGGATTGTTCAAAGGTGGTTTTACATTTACAAAATGAAATTATACCAATTAAAACATTATCCAACAGAAGTAATTATTCCATAACTTCAATTGAGGGCTTGTCTAATGGAGATATTTTAGCAGCATCACAAGAACAATTTAGGTCAACATTATTAATAAGCTTAAATAATGGCAATAGTTGGAAGGAAATTCAGAGCTTTAGTCAATATGACTCAATTAATGTTATAAAGGAAATCGAATTTAATTCAGAAAAATTTGTTTTGTTGGGTTTTGGTAAATCTTCAGGTGATGCTGATATATATAAAATACAATTCAATAGTGGTTCAGAAATCTCATCAATAAAGCCAGTATACAATAGTTCTTTCAGTAGAGGAGAAGCTGATACAGTCACACATATAAATCAATTATCAAATGGAGATATTGTTGCAGGATTGAGTTTTAAAGAAAAACCTGCCGGATTTACAGAATATGACTTAATGGTATTTTCTACGGACGGAGGGGAAACGTGGAGCAAGCATTCACAGTTTTCATTTTTAATAGATTCCGATGTAAAAAAAGTAAATAAAATTATAGAAATTGATATAAATGGATCTAAGGAAATGATCGTAGCTCAAGGTGGTTCTGAGGCAGAGATTTATACATTAAATATTTCCGGAAATGGGACTTATGAAAATAAGAAGAGATTTTATAGAAATTCAAGTAACACTGAAATATACGACATAATTAATTATAAGGAAGGTTTTATATTTGCGATAAAAAAAGATCTAAAAACAAACGAAATTGTTTTAAAGGAAGTTGTTGTATCCGGAGATTCTAAAAAAACATCAAGGGATGTGGCTAAAATTTTTGCGAATAATATAAACAAAATTGAAACCAAGGATGGTTATGTATTTATATGTTCGGAGGATGGTGAGGCTAACTTATATGTAAACGAATCAAGATATGATATAAGCAAATTCCATAAAATAGTAAACACTGGAAATTATAAAAAAATTAAAAGTTTACAAGTATTAAAAAACGCAGTCTTACTGGGGTTTGGGAATAAAGAAAACCAAGGGAATATTGAATTAATAAAAATTTCAGATCTAGAAGTAAAAGACAAGAGTGGCAATAATCATAAACTGGTTAATACTGGAAAGGTTACACAAGTACCTTTTGGGGATGAAGAGTGGCCCCCATTTAGATGGAAAGAAGAACAAGGGGGAGTTTTTAGCTTTGATGGCAAAAGCGACTTTTTGTATAGCGAAGATTCTTACACTGAAGATTGGAACTTAAATGATCAGGATTTCACTATAGATGGATGGTTTAGTTTGAGTCGAGTACCATCTGAAGATTCTCCAGGAATGGGGATATTAGCTAGAAATAATATAGATTCAAGGAATTTTGACTGGAAATTAGTTATACAGGGTAATACTTTATTTTTCCAATGGATTGAGGAGCAAAACAAATCTTTACAAACCTTGAACATAATGTCAAGCACAAGCGTAATAAAAATTGAAAAAGATAAGTTTTACCATTTTGCTATAAGTAGGAAAAATAATAAAATAAAAGCATTTATAAATGGAATATTGTCTTCAACTAAAAACATAAACGAGATATCAAATTCATCTAAGGGTTTGGTTGTTGGTAGAGATCCAAGTCGAGAATCTAGTATAGATAACTCTATATTGAGAACAGTGTTTGATACTTGGCATAGAACTAGGGAGGGGTCACGCTTCAAGGTTTCACCTAAGGAGTTTTACATACAAGGAATTGGAGCCAAATGGCCTGCAAATCAGTGGATATGGGATGCAGAATTAGGCTCTCCAGTTCAGCCAAAAAACGATTCTCCGTCAACCTTTTTATTGCCTGATGACGATTGGGATACAGAATATATACACAATGCAGTATTAACATCCGATAAATATTATTTAAGCTCTGATGATGATGGACTGTTTTTAGTTGGAGCGTATGTATATAGATTTAATAAAACTTTAAATAAATACCAATGGAAAGCGTTAACGGCTGTTAGATGTGGCCACGAACAAGGGTTTGTCAACTTTGGCCCATGGAGTGTTGCTTTATCAGATTGGGATACTATTGGTCCATGGCATATTAACAAATCTTCTCAAATATATTGGCCAGACAGTGGAAATAGATTTAGGACAAATACTAGCCCCTTATATATACCTATATTTTCAGATGGTGGATGGAGTGGAAAAACTACAGCAGTGCAGATAGAAAGAAACGGAGATATAATTACTTTTATAACTTCAGCTACGCAACCAAAGTCAGCTAACGCTCATAAAATGAGCGATCATACATTATTAGAAGAAACAAAAATAACAATAGACTTAACTAGCGATCCAAGACTTCATGATTTTCTTGGCGATACTGGATATGGATTTGGAAATGCTAGTCAAGCAGGCAGTTTTTTTAGAGACTCTGCTGTATTTAAGAATACTGCAGATTTCGAAGGAAAAATACAAGATTTAAGAATAATAAAAGGACATAGTGTTTACAATGGTCCATTTCTAAATCAATTCGTACCCAAGCATTCATTACAATGCAAGGAGATTCCATGTCCGGAGTTTCACCTACAAAGCCAAAACGAACATGGGGATGGTGAATTCTTAGAATTTAGTAATACATCTTACAATATTAAAGGTAAAAACAATATAATTCATTCTACAGGTGAATTAATATTCGACTCTAGGTCCACAATTGCATTCAATGGTGTAGATCAATTTTTAGAAATTGAGCCAGTGTTCGCAAAATTAGAGGGTAACCCTTTTACATTTGAAGTTTGGATACACCCAAAAAGTAATGAAGATAATAATTATATTATAGCAACTACATCAATAACTGGTGTGGATGATGAGTTGTGCGATGGAGAAACTTCTTTTTGGGGGATGTACAGAAATACAGGAGAGGAAATAGTTTTCTTTCATAGAGATGAGGGTAATACATATACCACAACAAAAAAAGCACCAATAAATCAATGGACTCATATAGGACTTCAATACGAGGGAAATATTGGGATGGGAGATCAATATTTAGAGGGGTACTCATTATATGTTAGTGGAGAAAAAGATATAAGTTGGGGGTCTTATAAGCAAAGAGATAATTCTGCTGGTGGCTGTATTAATAATCCAAATGGATTTTATAATTTTAGTTCAAACGGTCTGAGTGAGGTTGATTTTGAGGTTATAGGTATTAATGGGGCTTCTGATGTAGGTATGTTTTCTGGATATATGCAAGATATGAGGATTACTAAGGGAGATAAAATTCATCCTTCAAATTTTATACATACATCATTAATAGATTTAAAAAGCTGCTCTGATATATGTCCTGAATTTCATTTACAAAGCAATGATACTGATGGCTCAAGAATATTTAAAGACATAAGTCATGTAGAAATACCAATAACCGTAGGAGAATCTATAGAGCATGAGCATCAATCTAGTTTTGTAGATTTTGGCTCATCTTCAATAAGAATATCTAACGATCAATGGGAAACTGGAATACTGCAGGGCTTAAAGACGGAAAATATTCATTATGAGAATGAAGATATGACTATTGAGTTTTGGGCCAACATTAAAGAACTACCTGAAAGTGATGGAGAGGTTTACATTCTTGACCACGGAGATGATAATATGAAATTCTTGATTAGGGGAGCCAATCACCCTAGAGGAGGAGGTTTATATTTTTATCTAAATCAAGAAGGGCTTAGTGAAATAAATATGGAAATGGTGCCACATGAGGGTATTGTGTTGGGTCAATGGAACCATTATGCTATAACAAGAAAAGATAGAACATTTTACTCTTATATTGATGGAAATTTTATTGATGAACTTAATAGCAATAATTATTTACATATAAGTAATCCGTTAACCATAGGACAAAAGGGGGATTTAAATATAATAAAAATACAGTTTTTGATGGTTATCTTCAAGATGTAAGAATAGTAAAGCATGAGGCTATATATCAAAAAGGAGTGACTTATGATATAGAAAAAAAGATTAAAGAAAGAGGGGGGTGTTTTTATTTAGTTCCTACACCGTCAATTACACCAACCCCATCAATTACGCCTACACATACCCCTACTGTAACCGTAACAAACACAGTAACTCCAAGCTATACAATTACATCAACAATCACTCCAACGAATACGGTTACCCCAACAATTACTCCAACGAATACGGTTACTCCAACAAATACGGTTACCCCGACAATTACTCCAACGAATACGGTTACCCCAACAATTACTCCAACGAATACGGTTACCCCAACAATTACTCCAACGAATACGGTTACCCCAACAATTACTCCAACGAATACGGTTACCCCAACAATTACTCCAACGAATACGGTTACCCCAACAATTACCTCAACGAATACGGTTACTCCAACAATTACTCCAACGAATACGGTTACCCCAACAATTACTCCAACATATACAGTCACCAACACCATAACAACAACCCCGACAAATACGGTAACTCAGACTTTAACAAACACGCCGACGAATACGGTTACTCCAACTAATACAACTACTCCAACAATCACGCAGACTAATACTCAAACCGTTACCGTTACCCCCACAAACACAATTACTCCAACACTCACGCCAACCAATACCCAAACGGTTACTTTCACTAAAACTCAAAGTACTACTCCGACTTTTACTCCTACAAATACACCCACACATACAACCACTCCAACAATTACCCCTACAAATTTACCTATATATAATTTTATATATTTTGAAAAAGGTTATACATTTGCGAGTGAGGGGGAAATAGCTAAAATTAATGTTATTAAAGATCATCCGTTTTTAGGAGAAGTATTTGTTAATTACGAAACTTATTTCAAAAACTCAGCTGAAAGAGATGTTGATTATCAACACACAACGGGAACGCTTCATTTTACTGAATTAAAAAATAAGCTAACAATAGAGGTCCCACTTATACCACTGCCCGCTGAATATACTGAAGAAGAAACTGAATTTTTTCACTTAAAGCTTTACAATGCAAGGGGAGGACAAAGAAAAGCTAAAGTTAAGGGAGTTAATCCACACACAATATTTATTAAGGAATCAGCTAGCCCTAAAGTAATTAATGTAGAGTTTCAAAAAAGCCCAACATATATTATGGAGGGGTTGTCTACTAATGTAAAGATTTTTAGAGATGTTTATATGCAGGATGCTTTTGTAGGAGAATTTAAGGTGCAATATGAAATAGGCCATTATGATTCAATAACAAACGAACTCGATCTTTTGTATGATGCTGGGGTGATAAGTTTTGAAGAAGATCAAATAGAGGGATTGATACCCGTAGAAACCTACGAAGATGGAATGATAGAAGGTTCTGAGTATGTTGCAATCAAAATTAGCTTACTGCACGAAAGTAATGTCATAGGCGAGATTATAGGGCAAAACCCTTATTACGTTTTAATAACAAATGAGTTTCCAAGCCCGACACCAGTACCCACTTTATCAATTACACCAACAAAAACACCCACAGATACACCTTCGGCTCAACCCACTCAAACGGTTACACCTTCTAATACAATAACCCCGACTGTTACACCATCCAATAGTGTGACTCCGACTGTTACAGCTTCCAGTAGTGTGACTCCGACTGTTACGGCTTCCAATAGTGTGACTCCCAGCAACACGGTGACTCAAACTGTTACAAGCACAACTTCAGTAACTCCCACACTAACACCCACATTGCCTTGTTGGCCAATTGATACATCTAAAACACAAGGTGTACAAGCTCATGAGCCAATTGTATACAATTATACTTTTAATCAACCCATACTGGGAAGTATTAATTTTGAATACGATATATCAAAAGAAGGCTATAGAAACATACAGGGGAACATAGGAGATCAAGTAGGAAATTTGGTTGGAGAGCCGATTAATTTGTTTGATTTGGATGATACTACTTTCTATGGAGTGCATAATATTCCTAGCTCATCTAGCAATAACGATCCGTACAAAATAATTTTAGCGGTTACATTTGCAGAAAGAATAAAAGATATTAGCCGAATTAAATGGAAATATATGATTAGTGATGCTTTTGGCGGTACTGGAAAAATACAGTTGTGGGTAAGAGATGCTAAAACTAAAGTATGGGCAATGTTACTTAGTAAAGATGTAAAGAATGCTATCAATAGTATTGCAACTGAGAACCTTCATATTTCTGAAGTAAATTTAGATGCTATTAAAATGGTTTGGGAAAATAATCATGAGCATTCTACGAATAGCCCAATATTTCACAATTATGGAGTAGAATTTTTGAAATCTTCTGATTCACTATTAATAGAAGGAGAAGCAGGTTTAAATACATGGACTCATCGCTTTCCAACAATTTATCTTGATAAGCCTAGTACAGTTGGAATGTTGGTAGAAGCAAAAAGAAAAACAGAAAAAAACGAAGACTTAAATGAAACTTATGATACTGCTCTTCAGGCTGTTCAAATGGAATATAAACCCAAAGATCTGGATCCGAATAACGGAAGCGGCATAACGAGATTTTGGGTTTCTAGGCGCATTATAGGCACACAAATTCTTGATAATCCAACGAGTCAAATATTTCAATACAATGATAGACGGATGGAAATGAAACCCGATTATAATTCTATAGGTTATAATTTAGATGTTTATTCAAAATCGATAACGATTGAAAATTTAAAACGATTATTTGACCATGATGATGAGGAAACAGTAAACTATTTTAAGGTTCCGGCAGATCGAAGTGCTGATCAAATGAAATCTGAAATTGTATTTCATCTTTATAAGCCTATTGACGGAATATCTAAAATAAATTTAGTTCAGATGCCTTTTGAATTTTTACCAGGCTTAGCTGAAGGAGTGCCGGGTTCTCCTGATAATCATCAAACGATGAGTTTTTATGATGACACTACAAAAGATTGGATTGTAATTAACACAATACAAATGCAGTATATTCACGAATGGAAAGGCGGAGGTGATATTTATGTTCATCCAGCGAGTGAATTTGTGAACCCAAATATAACGATAGATAAAACATGGGGAGACAAGATTGAACAACTTGGAAAATGGGATTCACGTTTAGAAAATGCAAAAATTTCAAAAATTAAAATATCCCATAAAGTTGACCCGTTATCTATGGGTTGGTGGGATTGGTATGGATATGACCCAAAATTTCATCATGGCGGGCTGGGTTCTGCTGTTAGACTATCGAATGGGCTATTCGAAAAAGATGGATTGTATGAAGAGTTTCCTGATTGGTTTAGGGAGGCTCACCGAACCCTTAGCGAAATAAGTACAATACGGTCCGCTTCACTATATATACAAAAAATATTACTTTGGAGTAAGGGCGAACCTATTAATATTTTAATTGATGATTCATACACAAAAAAATCACCTAGCTCTAGGATGTGTTTAGATCTAGAAACTAGTGAGTTCTTGAATGAACCCATAGAGCAATGCCAATTAATTACGCAAAATCCGCTTGAAGAGCATCAATGGGATGTTATTCATAAAGAGTTAATACCAGTAGAGCATTTTAATGAAGATACAAGTTCTAGAGAATTTACTAATAAAAAATTAAGTATAAAAATAAATGAAAATATTTACGAAGATGAAATTAGGGTAAAATTTTTTAATACCGAAATGGAATTAGAGTCTTACACTCATAAGCAAGGGCAACCATTGATTATAGAGAGAGAAAAGGCTTGTATAGTATATAATGTGTCACAAACAGTTACTCCCACATTAACCATAACTCCTACGATATCCAGTACTATAACACCAAGTAATACATTAACACCTACGGTAACACCAAGTAATACATTAACACCTACGGTAACACCAAGTAATACATTAACACCTACGGTAACACCAAGTAATACATTAACGCCTACGGTAACACCAAGTAACACATTAACACCTACGGTAACATCTACCTTAACACCAAGTAATACATTAACACCTACTTATAGTATTACTCCAACGAACACTTTAACACCCACATTAACACCTACGGTAACATCTACCTTAACACCAAGTAATACATTAACACCTACTTATAGTATTACTCCAACAAGCACTTTAACACCTACATCAACAATCACACCAACAGAAACAGTTACCCCGACATATACACCGACAGAAACAGTTACTCCAAGTCATACAGTTACCCCAACATATACAATAACTCCTTCAGTTAGTGTAACAGACTACAATGTACAAGAATTGAGATTCGAAAATAAACAAAACTTTTCAATCAGCTTATTTGAGGGGAGTGGAATAGATGTTAAGGTAATTAGAGACACTTCAAATTACCCGGCAAAAGGAAGCATTCAAGTTGATTATTATATAGAAAAAACTAATTTTGGTCTAGATATGGATGCGGATCCAGATAAAGATTTTATTTCTGGAAGTGGTACATTGTTTTTTAATAATGGAGATTTAGAAACAACAATACGAGTTTCAGGAATACCAGATCCAGCTAGTTTAGATCCACTGGAAGATGACGAATTATTTCAAGTAAGGTTAGAAAATGCTAGGGGTGTTGGATTTTCCAATGTTAATATATTGGGAATAAATCCAAACATAATAAATATACTTGAGCCAACTCCATCTATAACACCAAGCCAGACAATTACAGTAACACCCACAATTACTCCAACTTCAAGTTTAACAAATACTCCAACTGTTACGCCAACGATCACTTTAAGCGAAACACCCGCTATCACAACTACCGTTAGCCCTAGTCCAATATATAATCAAAAAATATATTTTCAAAGTCATTCAACAATAATAAAAGAAGGTGAAAAAACTACAGTCAGGGTATATAGGGATACCACAATGATTGGAGATATATTCGTGGATTACATATCAGAAGATGCGAACAATAGTGCGATTGGAGGCTTGATTGTAGGTCAGGATGTAGACTATATCTCCCAGGTTGGCACTTTACATTTTAAAGAAAATGATCAGTATAAAGATATTGAGGTTCAAACAAAACCAGATCCTGGAGTTTATGATGGAGAAATTGATGAATATTTTTATTTAAAATTATATAATGCGAGAGCAAGTTTATTTAACATTGAAATAGTAGGCACTAATCCATACCCAGTATTTATCTTAGAAGCATCCCCTACACCTACACCCACCACGACTATCACTCCAACGATTACAAATGTAAACTCAGAGTATGTGAGGTTTGTGAATAAAAATTATATAATTAACGAGGGACAGGATGTTGTAGTAGATGTAGAGAGAGAATTTAGTTACAATGGGATAATGGAGGTTGATTACAAAACAGTAGATGCTTCTGCTTCAGGTAAAAACAATTTAAATTTTACGGGTGACTTTATATCAAGTCAAGGAACTTTATTATTTAACGCTGGAGAGAGTAAAAAAAGTATTACTATTGAAGGTTTTCCGGATGTTCCAAAAAATGATCAAGAACAAAGTGAAATATTTTTTATTGAATTATCAAATCCAAGATTGCAAAATAAAAAACCGGCTTATATCCAGGGGGTAGATTTAAAGGGCATTTTTATATTAGAAGCGAGTAACACCCCAACTCCGACTATAAGCCAAACAGTTACTCCTACTTATTCTGTGACTCCAAGTATTACACCCACTTACTCTGTAACCCCTAGTTTTACAACTAGTGTTGAGCCAACATCATCAATAAGTGCAACTCCAGGTGTCAGCTTTAGTGTAACTCCGACATTGTCTAGCTCTGTAACTGTAACTCCGAGTAAAACCCCAACATTAACTCCTAGTCACACATTAACTCCTAGTCACACATTAACCCCTAGCTACACACCTAGTTATACACCTAGTTATACTATAACACCAAGCATAACAACTTCAAATAGTCAGTTTATAACTTTATTAAATAAACAGTTTTTGTATTTTGAAAACAAGAATATATTTTTGATAGAGGGTCAAACTACTGGGGTTAGAGTATACAAAGAGAACGATATAGATGAAAATACATTTGTAAAATATAGGACAAAAGAGTTTATTAATAATGCAGAGGAATATCATAGTGTGTTAAATACTGGGGGGGACTTCTTAGCTATAGAAGGTCAGCTTGTATTCTCAAGGAGCGATGAATATTTAGATATACAAATTACCGGCATGCCTAATCCTGGATTTAGGAATGATCCACCGGAGAAATTAGAATTTTTTCAGATTGAGTTGTATGAAGCTAGAGCAGATAATCACGATGTAATTATAGAAGGAATTAATCCGTTTCCCGTTTTTGTTATAGAGCCATCACCTACTCCGACAAGCACAACAACACCCACAATAACACCTACATTAACAACTACATTAACACCTACAGTAACATCTACCTTAACACCAAGTAACACATTAACACCTACGGTAACACCAAGTAACACATTAACTCCTACATTAACACCTACATTAACATCCACTTTGACACCAAGTAACACATTAACACCTACATTAACACCTACTAATACTGTTACTCCAACGAACACTTTAACACCTACTAATACTGTTACTCCAACGAACACTCACAGTATTACTCCAACGAACACTTTAACACCTACAAAGACTGTTACCCCAACAAATACTTTAACACCAACTTACAGTATTACTCCAACAAACACATTAACACCTACATTAACACCCACTCAAAGTATTACTCCAACGAACACTTTAACACCTACAAAGACTGTTACCCCAACAAATACTTTAACACCAACTTACAGTATTACTCCAACAAACACATTAACACCTACAAAGACTGTTACCCCAACAAATACTTTAACACCAACTTACAGTATTACTCCAACAAACACATTAACACCTACATTAACACCCACTCACAGTATTACTCCAACGAACACTTTAACACAAACACTGACACCAACTAACACTCAAACTGTTACCGTTACCCCAAGCAGCACGATTACTCCCACACTAACACCCACGAACACTCTAACGCCAACACTAACACCAACTAACACTCAAACACCCACGAACACTCAAACACCCACACTCACACCCACGAACACTCCAACACTCACAATCACACCAACAAATTGTTTTGAAACTTACGTATTCAACGGCACAACATGCATCGCCGAATATAGATGTTCAAACGGAGAAGCAAAAAGTTTTTGTGAATGCGCGTCAGACAATAGTATAAATGTATCGTTTTGGCATTGTGGATTAATGGATTATAAAAGTAGTGATGGATTATTTGAAGAATTTGGTATAGAAGGAGAATGTACACTACATAATCCATGCACACCAATAGAAAAAGACTTGAAACAATTCTTTTCTACAGAGTTTTATGGTTCTTCAAGTAAAGAATCGTGTCAAGGAGAAAACCTTTGCGAATGTGGTGGATGTAATTGTGAAACTGCTGGACATTATGTCAGGGATTCGTGGTCTAGTCAACACCCGGAAGATGCGAATGGCGATATTTGGTATTCATCATATTCGCAAGTCGGAGGATCAATTACCTTTAGCGTGAGTTACGATCCTATAATGGAAGTAGTTAGTTTTAATTTCCTAAACGGTATGGGTCAGGCAATTTCGGAACCAACAGAATGTTTATTTATTCATCACAAGCCTTGTATTCAAACTGAATGTGGAGACTCTGAAGGAAATGCTGTATTTAATGAATCTGCAGAGTTGATAATAACGACAAAAACAGAAGAACAATTAACAGACGAAGATTTATCTTGCATTGGATTCAATTCAGAAGCGGTTAGTCTTGGAAAATATGGACCAAATAATGGGTGTGGGGAAGACTTTGAATGCGTTCAAACACCAGATGGAGAATATAGAACAAAAATAGAGTGTATGTGTTGGGGAGAGCAAAGTGTTTGTTGTGACGCTAGCGATATAGTAGATCAAAATTTAGTTTGGCTTGGTTTGGGGGGCGGAAGTTGTTTTTCTGAATCTAGAACTTCCCCTGAAGAATGGGGGACAATAGGTTTGGAATTAGGGTATTCTTCACAAAAAGATTGTTGTGAACAAATTGGAGGAATAGAAAAACCATGCAACCCTGAAAACTACCCTTTAACTAATGAAGGTTTACAGCAATTTTCATTTGGGGGAATGTGCAATCAAGCGCATAGAGAAGACATGCTAGCACAAGGAGACATTGTTTTTACAAATGAATGCGATTGTATAAACGAAACTAACCCACATACGATAGAGTAATTAATTTTGCTTAAGTGCTCCCAATAAAACTCGACAGTCTTTAGCTGATATATCCGAGAAATCATTCCATGTTTTAATTATTTCTGTTGAGATAGATATTTTTTTAGACTTATGAAGATCTCGAAGTAAGGGGAGAAATTCTTTATAATCTGAGATTCCGTGGCTCTCTTTTAACTCTTTCTTTAAAAAACCAACTGGAGATAAATCATGGTTTTGTGCAGGCTGATTTTTGTTATCAGACTTGTCTATTTCATCATCCCCAACAATATGAACATTTAAAAAATTTCTAACACAACGAACAAATGCTCGATTGCAAGCTATAGTTTCTAAGAACTTTTTAGCAAAACTATTAGTGTTGTTGATTGTAGCATTTGCAGAATCTTGGAATGTCACGGGATTACCACCAGTTTCATAATTTCCCATAAACTCTATAGAACAAGTTACAGCGACATGATCAATTTGGCATTGTACGAAATCATAATGAACACTACTAAACCCTCTTAATCTAGCGAGCTCTTTGATGCCGCTTAACTTAATTAAAAGTTGATGATCAGCTAAACCATCTATAGATCTAGGGTAATCTTTCTTCCTTAATTCAAACCAAGACTTATTAGGAAAAAGATGTTCATCTTTTATCATGGATCTCCAATCAACAGAACCATCCTCAGCAAAAGAATACTGTATATTACTCAGTAGTCCATGATCGTCTCTTTGAAAGCTTGATGGACCTATAGAGTTATTTATTTGTAATTTTTTAGGCATGAAGATATCATACTAAAAAAAACAAATGAAGTCAAGAATTTTCTTTGTATATTCTGTAAAATTTTAGATCATTCCAGAAGACATCTTCGTTTTCAACTTCTGTTTCATTTTTATTTCTTGAAGCAGATAAGTAAGAGTTATATAGAGAATTTCCCTTAAGGATGTTTTTTTTGCTTAAAAACTTTAAACCTTTCGAGAAGGGACGGCCAAAGTCTTTCTTTTTATTAATAGTATATGGGTTTATATGTTTGTCAAAAAATTTTAACCTTAGGGAACTTAGGTGTCTAGGGTTTATACATAATAAATTAAGTTTTATTCCAATCGATTCAATAGCTTGAATATCTTGTGTTTTGGTATCCTTATTTATGAGAAATGATATTTCTAGAATATTAGATTTTAGTTTAGACAATAATGGTATGGGGATTAACTTGTCTGTGATAATATTAAACTTTTTAAAATTAAAACATGAAGAAAGGAAATTAAGGTCGAAGCTTTTATCCATTCTTATATTGATGGACCCATTGTGTTTTACTTGAGCTGCTGGATATTCTCCTGGTATAATATCAAGAGTTTGAGATTTATAAGCATCACCAATATAAAGTGTTTTAATTTTATCTAGATTATGCTTGATACCCATTAAGTCTAAAACTTTAGCTGCAATTTTTTCAGGATATACATCGTTAATTGTCTTTGGATTTTCTGATTGACTAAAGGTAGGCTTGCTATCTTTTTTGTCCATAAGGAAAACACTGTTTGTGTCGCTTGACCAATAATGATCAATAGTGTTTAAGAAATGATTATTAATGGGGCAGATAGTCTTCTTATTGAAGTGAGCAGCTATGTTAGAATATATATTGTAATTACCCAAATACAAAAGAGATTTATTTAAAATATAAGAGTTTTGATTGATATTATGATTTTTTGCATCTTTACAATAAAACAAAGGTGGCTCACTAGATGAACCTATTTCATAAATGTCTATATTATTATCTTCAAGATACGGCTTAATGTGGAAAATGACATCATCATAATAATCATATGTCGTTGATTGGTTTTGAGATTGTTGGGATACACATATAAATCGAGAGGATGTAAGCGGGTAAAATGCTTGATTTATATAGGGCTTGTGAATTTTGGATCCACTGGACAGGGCGAAGCTTTCGAGTTTATGCATAATTTATATCGTATTCTATTTGATTGTTTCCGTTATGTATATAATTACCGTTTATATGGGTATTAGTGTAAGGCAATAAACAAAATCTAAACATGCCTTTATATTCACCTGACCCCTCAGACCAAGCAGACGTATTCATTATAGGGTCGTAAGGGATAACTTTGTGTATGTGGGGGTTACCTTGTAGTATATTAAAGTATTCTGATTTGGTAGCAAAGTATATATTGCAATCTTGATTTTTATCTTTTATATACTTTAATAAAGATGTTGAGTTAAAAACATCAATTTCATTCTCTGGCATAACGAATAATATTCTATTACCCTCATCATCTTTATCTAGTAAAGATTCGAAAGGGAGTTTTTGATTTTCTTGATTATATTTATTTGCAGTTTGTATAAAATGATTGTATACTTTTTGCCTATCTAGATCTTTGTTTAACCTTAACTCCCAATGTTTAATGCCCTCACCTTCGTATTTCTCAGGGTTTTCTATATTTAGAATATTTTTATAAAGATCAATAATCCAATCTCGGTTTTCTTTTATTTCTGGGGGAACATATTTAACATTCTTAGGAACATAGGACATATCAAAATCCCAGTTATGATCAGGTAGTTCAGAAATTAGTTTTTCAAATTTAACACAAACTGAATCTATAGAGCAAAAATCTATAGTGAAAGACCTAGCTTTTTTACCCATACTTAATCTTTCTTTCGGACGCATATTATACACTTCAGATAATTGCTCAGAAATATGTTCAGGCGATGTAGAAGCTTTGATGAATTGAGTTCCTGGCTCTCTATATTCAGACCAATTCAATGGTAAACCTCCACTTTCAGGACTACAGTAATCCTCTCCACAGGAGTAATTAGTAACTAATGTAATTAATTCAGTTAATTTAGCTTCTTGAATAGGTATTTCTTGACCACCACTCGTAAATGGGTGGCAGTAAACATCCATTAAGTTATATACTTCATTTAATTGTTTCTCAGATATTCCGCGATTGATTTGAGATGTTTCTTGAGATTTTTTTGCACCACATTTAGGGCAATCTATTTTTTGGCCAGTAAAGGGTTTGACTTCATACTGATTGCATTCAGAGCAATAATAAGTAGTTAAAATGTCTTGGGGGTTAATTTCTTTTTCTTTAATAAGTCTCGGTATATCCCAACCTTCAGACCAGTGTGTGTGTAATAAGAGTTTGGCTTTACTATTTGGGTTTTCAGATTGAAATTTTTTAAAACCATCTAGCAAATTAGGAACACTTTTCCTTAATTGATTTCTAAAGACAAAGCCGATAATAAAGTCCTTGCTATCAATATTAAGAGATTCTCTTAATTTTTGTCTACCTGAATCTTCAATTTTAAAAAAGTTGTTAACGTCAACAGGAACAGGAAAAAGGTGAGTATTGTTTTGGCTTTTTTCAATTAAAGCTTTTTGGGCAAAAGATGCTTGAACAATTAAGTCGTTAGTGTATTTGCTCGCGTTAATATGTTTGTCTAATATAGGTAAGCTATCTATAGGGGTCCAAATTATGGAGTTAATCTTGCTCCACCATGTTTTTTTCCAAAAATTTTCTAAGCCCCATACATCTTCAATACCTAAGTAAATGTCAGGCTTTTCATCCTTTATTATTTGATCTATACCATAGTGTCCGTAACCCGCAAGTCTTTGTTTCTTGGGGTCGGATTTAATTTCTCTAAGAGTATTTTCATCTCTAGGTAATGAACCAAAAGCTTTCCAAGGTAAAGTTTTTAATTCTGGATCATTAAATGACCTTCCATTAGCAAATTCAATTACTTCATACTTTTTAGTTTTATATAAATATGTCAGAAGATGACGCATGTGTTTTCCAAAGCCAGTTTTAGCTCTAGAATAATTGCTGTGTATTAATATTTTCTTTTTTGTTTTTTTAGAACTCATTAAAATTCGTATTCACTGGATTCACTTGAATTGACCTCTTTATTCTTTGGGGAATAAGATTTCTTTTGGCATAGCTTACTTATAATGTTTTGGCAAAGTATCTTAACACACTGAGCCTCTCCAGGCTCTAGGGGAATTTTAAATACTTGATTACCATTACGAGTAATTACCAAACCAAAAGCTGGAATTGTAACCTTTTCTTCGTATGATTCTTTAGTTTTTGTATTAAATTTTGTATTGGTAGTTACTTTATCCCAGGGGGATAATTTAATTTGTGTTTTATTATCTTCGTATGCATGATAGGTATTCCAATCATACCTATTATCTATAGCACTAATGATTGCTCCACATTCAAACTCATTAAACTTAATGGATATATTTTTTTCTGGATCATTTTTACTACCAGAGAAAGAGCCTATTTTCTTATTCGAGTCCCAAGAGTGTTGACAAATAGCATTAATAAATAAAGAAGGTGTTCCGCTTCTTTGATTCTCTCCCATGTAGAAGCTGAATGCGAAGCCATTGTTATTTTTGTTTGGTTTGTAAATTTGTATGCTCATAAATCTATTTTAACGTGTTTGTTTTCAAATGTTTTTGGGTTTTTATCTGGATGTATAGCTCCATTTCTCTCTTTTGTGTAACTCTTATAGTAATTTTCCTTAAGCGGGTCTACCCCTCCGTTCTGGGAAGCTCTTTCTTTTGATAGGTCGGCACTCATGTCGAGCATGTCTCCCATTTTACCCCTGCCTCTTCCGGTTTTCTCTACGAATTTCTTACTATCCCATGCATCACTACTGCCTGTAGCATTTAATTCAGGAGTATGCCATTGTCTATCCCACTTTAAACCATCTTCATCAATATATTCCTTTTTGTCATTCATGTGAAAAAATAAATCTAGGACCTCTTTAGTTTTAGGGTTTGAGAATGTATAAAATGGCATTAGAAAAAAGTGATAACGATTTTGTCGTCTATATTAACCGCGTTAAAATTAGTAAAGGAGGCTCTTTTTTGCTGAAGAGAGGACATAAAGTCTTTGAATGCATTTGTCGTGGCCTCAATTACAAACATTGCTCCACGTAAATTTTGTTCACCAACCGTTTCACAGAATTCATTGATGTCGATTGACTCTGGGTTTTTATTGATAAACTCTACTGTAAATAAATCTATAGTAAACCTATTCTTTAAATAGTTCTGAAGTAGCGGGGGTCTACACCCACAATTTTGGTCTTTAAAAAAATTACCAGCTTGGTTTGACAAATCTGGGAATTTGTCTTGCCATAATAAATTATATTTTTCATTATTATGAAGCAAATGAAAGATGATACTAGTCGAAAAGGTACTATATCTAGAATCTATGTTTAAATTCATTAAATATTATAATATTATTATTGCATTTATTCTATATTATTTTCTCTTTTATTTTTAAAAGAAACAGTAACTTCTTGAATTAAATCTAACAAAGAGTCCACAAACCAACAGAAACCTGAAACTGCGAACGGAGTGCAAATAAGATTTATTATATCTGCATTAGATGTATAATCAATGAAAGCAAAGATCAACCCAAACCAAAAACCTAAACACAAAGAACAGGACAGTAGTTCTTTAAGAAAGTTGGATTTAGATTTTAAATAATTTCTAGGAGCCATGAGTATGTATGAATCTTTTATAATCCATACAATACCCAGGCAACCTATATAGAGCATTAAGATTTTTTAGTATCAGAGAGCTTAATTACAGCATCCGAAATGAGAGAAGCTTCCTGCTTTTTCATTTTTACTTTATTGCCATAATCGTCAGAAATTTCAATTAAGCCTTCATCGTTAGTTTCAATGCTGGGGCAATTAGCTTTACCGCAACACATAAATATTTTATTGCCTTCTGGCCTTAAGTAGTATTCGTTTTTCATTGTTCTATTATTTTTAATAATTTAGTTAAAGTTTTATCATAAGTAAATTTACTTTGCAACTTTAAGCCTTCTTTATTGGGGTTTCCCACTTTAGATTCAGCTTCTTCAAAAGATGCAATCATAGATTCTTGAGCAATTGTATTCATATTGCCCTGGTTAAACGCGGTGTTAGGTTTAAAGAATAAATTATCATAAATAGGTTCTTGAGCATCTGCCTCAATTAATATTGAATTTTTGCTATTAGCCCAATCCTTGTGGGAGGTATGATTCATTACAATACTCCATTTACCTAGAGCTGTAGCATTGAAAGCTGGGAGGTTCCAGCCCTCGGCACCACTAAGACCAGATAGGTCGATATCAATAGAATTAATAAAGTCATTAACTTCTGAGTTTGTCTTAAGGTGAGGTAGAAAGTTAATGTTACCATAAGTTTTACCTTGTAAACTTTGCGAAATTAAGTTATTCATATCCTCTGGCTTGAAGAATGGGTTATTTATACAACAGGTTAATTGGTATTTGTAGTTGTTTCCATATTTGGCTGCCCAAGACTCTAATATTTTACCTGTATTTTTTCTTTTCTCGAACTTCCCCATTAAGCCAAAATGAATAACGTCTTCCAAGTAATCGTTTTTGGTTTCATGAAAATCTGTATCAAAACCTATAGGCACATGGTGAACATTTTCACACCCTGAATCTTTAAACATTTTTTCGGCATGCTCACTTGCAAAGACAAAATTATCCTGTAATTTTACTATAGATTGCTCTACGAGAGTAGGTTGATCTACTTCATAAAAAGAAAATACAGTTTGCGAGTTTGAAACTCTATTTTCAGAACCATTAATATGCCATTGAGTTAAAGTAGGTTGATCTTTTGAGACTGTATGGAATCTATTCTGGGCTGAAGAAACAATCCATTCCTGTAAATCTTTATCAACTTTATCGAAAGCTTCAAAATTTAAACCTTCACCAATTGGAAAGAAGGAAACCTGTAGTCCTTTCTTGTACATTGCTCTGAGTAAATTGAAACTAACGTTTCCAAAACTAAGGGAGTTAATCGCTCCTTTGTATATAATATTTTTCATTTTTAAAAAGGTATATCGTCTATATCGACATCATCTACATTATCAGAAGTATCAGATGTATTTTCTATTTTTTCCTCAACTTTATTGTTTTTATTTTCAGAAGATAGCTTTTCATCTGAAGCTAGGAAGTGAACCCTGTCAGCAACACAAATAAATTTAGTAAACTTTTGGCCATTTTTCTCCCAAGAATTAGTTTTGAGCTTGCCTTCAATAGCGACTTTATTTCCTTTACTTAAAAACTTAGTGCAGTTTTCTGCTTGCCTGTTCCAGCACTCTACGTCTATAAAGAATGTAGATTGATTTTTGCTACCCCCATTATAGTGGTATTCATTTATGGCTATTGAAAAGTTGCATACTTTGCTTTCTCCAGCATCTCTACAGTTTGGATCTTTAGTTAAGTTTCCTATTGCGGTATATCTATTCATAGTTTTTCTTTCTTTATATTGTTTTTAAAATTTTTAATCATTGAATTATGTATATTAATACATCCCTGTATACTCATACCTATTTCCTTACTTACATTCTTCCAGGGCATAACAGAGTTGTTTTGACCTACTACATACCTTAAGTAAAAAATTTTACCAACTCTTTTATCTGGGTGGGTTTCCGCTTTCTTTATAATGAAATTAAAAACGTCTCCATCCCAGATAGAGGCTTGATTTTCTTGAGCGAAATAATTAAAGTGATCAATCAATTCGCTTTCCACGGCTGTAGTTTTTTGTTTTTTTGTTTTATTGTAAATATTAAGACATTTCCATTTTACCTCTAATCCTAAGTAGGTACTAAATTTAGTATTTTTTTTAGAGTCGAACTTTAGGGCTGCCTGATATATTTGGTAATCCTTCTCTTTAATTATCTCTTGCTTGATTCCATTATTGAAATTATTAGGTATATAGCTATTTATAATACTAACACATATACCTGAATGACGATCTATAAGGGTCTTTAAGCTGCTAGATACATTTTTATTATTCTTTATAGATGAAATAATCTCTTCGTCAGTTTTCTCTAATTTATTCATTGTTTGTTTGTGCTACCAAAACCTCCATTATTTCTTGTTGTTTTAGATACATCATCTACATACTCTATATTTAAATTCAAATGTTTGCAAGGTATTAATTGAGCAATCTTATCTCCTTTTTGATAAACTCTTTGGGGATTAATGGATGTTACTATTCCGCTTGAACTTTTACCCCTAAAGCTTTTACCTTCTACCAATTTCATATCCTCGGGTTGATTTATGTATTTAAAGCATACCTTGACACTCCCCCTGTAACCAGAATCTATAACTCCCACTGAATTAGCTAGGGTCAAATTTGTATTTATTATACTAGATCTAGGATAAAGTAGCATAAAGAAACTATAATTTCCTTCCTTTATTTCTGGCTCAATTACTAGTTCAGTGTCATACTCAATGTGGGATATAGCTTTATAATATAACCCTTGATATATATTACCGATTACCCTTGGTTCACTTACAGCCACAAGATCATAGCCGGCATCACCTTCTCTCGCAGGTAAATTTAACAATGCGTTGTTATCTAATACTTTTAATTTCATTAATACTATTTGTTAATTCCAAGAAGTCTCTAGACATTTTATCTAAACCTAAATCTCCCAGTATTTCGTAAGTTGCGAAGAACTCAACATCGTCAAGGGAATCAGCTCCCGCAGACTCACTATTAACCATAACAATGGTTGACATTAATAAAGATTTATTGTATATCTTGAAGGCTAATATAGTTGCTGATATTGCGGCAGATCTTGAGTTCTCTGCATCAATATTTATTTCCCAACCAGCAGAAGATACAATATAATTGTTTATTATTTCTTTCATTGTTCAAACATTCTAGCAAGAAAAACAAAATAAGTCAAGTACCAAAATAAAATACTTTGTATTTTAATTATACTATTATTTTTAATATTATTAATAAAGGATAGACATATATACTCTATTCTATATATTAATATAGACTATTATAGGGGAATAATCTATTAAGGATGAAGATAATGCGCGCTTATGCTTTTTATATATTTAAACCAAAATAGATTTAACTTGATTTTATTTTAAATAAGTGATACCATAATTGAATGAAATATTCTTTCGCTATTGGAATACCAACCCTCATTAGAGCTGATCTATTAAATCCAACACTAGAAAAATACTTCGTTCAATTCCCTGACGTTGAGATTTTTATCGTAAATAATGGAGATAAGACAATAACGAGTAGGAGTAAAAAAAATACGATACATAAGCCGGACGAAAATTATGGAGTCGCTAAATCATGGAACTATTTATGTGATCAAATATTTAAAAATCATGAATATGCATTAATCTTAAATGATGATATTGAAATAAATTTAAATCAAGATGATATTGAAAATTTTTTAGTTAATCAAAAATTTGATTTAGCTAGATGTCAATCTAAATTTCATCTTTGCAGCTTCGCATTGCATAAAAACTATTTTTCGAAAGAAATATTTGATGAATCATTTTACCCTGCATACTTTGAAGACAGAGATTACTTGTATAGATTAAAATTAAACGAAGGCAAAATACTTGAGCATAGTTTCCTGAATCCCAATAGATTCATAAACAGCGCAACAATATCTAAAGATGGCGGAGATCCATCTATTAATAAAAACTTCCATCAATTACAGGAACTATATTGCAAAAAGTGGGGTGGCTCTCCGGGTCTTGAAAAATTCAGAAAGCCATTTCAAAAAATCCATAATGAAGTTACATTTATTATTCCAACAATAAATAGACCCACTTTAAGTAGGTCTATTCAATCTTTAGAAACTCAAACAAATCCAAACTGGCAATCCATTATCATATATGATACTCAAGATCAAGTTGACTTAAACGAATTTAAATCTAATAAAATTCAAACACTTAAATCTAATAATTCAGGCAAAATAGGATCTAAAAATTACTCTCTTGATCATCATAGTTCTGCAGGCTTAATTAGAAACTGCGGAATCAATCGAACGACAACAAACTGGACAGCATTTCTTGATGATGATGACGTTATCACTCCTAATTATGTTGATTTATTATTTACAAAATACTCTCATTTTGATCTTGTTATTTTTCGCATGAATTATCTAGCTCATGGATGCATTATACCAAACCCTGTCGACAGCCAAATAAAATTTGGCAATGTAGGTATCTCTTTTGCATTTAAAACCCCAAGAAAACCAATTCTATTTAGTAATAATTCACATGGAGAAGATTATATTTTTGTAGATAATTTAATTAAATCTGGCTACAGATACACAATAACTGATGAAGTTTGTTACATAGTTAACCCCCCCAGGTAAAATGATTTCAGTAATTACTTCAGTCTATAACTCCTCATTGTTTTTGCCTTATTTTTTAAATTGTGTTAACAATCAGTTTTTAAAAAAATTTGAAATTATTTTCATTGATGCCAATTCTTCGGATAACTCTTTAGATGTTTTAAAAAATTTTATTTTCCGGGATGGAATATCGGTCAAAATCTTACCCCAAAATTCAAGAATAACAGTTTACGAAGCTTGGAATATTGGTATTAAAAGCAGCTCTAATAAATATATAGTTAATTGGAATACAGATGATACACTTTTTCCTTCTGCATTGCAGAATTATACCTCGTATATCCACTCTTTTCCTGATGTAGACTTATTTTATGGCCCCTGTTTTGTTTCTAGTAAACAAGACCATACATTAGCAAATCAAGCTATCCATCTTCAACCCCCATTTAGTCATTCAAACCTTATTCGCCAGTGTACAATAGGTCCATTTCCTTTGGTTAAAAAATCAGCAATACAATCCGTTGGATATTTTAATGAAAAATACATATCTAGTGGAGATTATGATATGTGGCTAAAATTATCTTTTAAAAACTTTAAATTCAAAAAAATACCTGAGGCCATTGGTTGTTATTTTCATAGATCTAATTCAGTTTCCTTACAAAATATGAACATAAGACATAATGAAGATTCTGAAATTAAAAGTAATTATAATTAATTAATGTGTATATATTATTTTTCAATAAATAATTTATGCCAACAGAACAGACCTTATCATTTTGTATTACCTGCTACAATAAGGACATACATCTTCTAGATTCATTAATAGACTGGATGAAAATGCAAACAGTTCATCCAGATGAAATTTTAATTTCCTGCAGTGGGCTCCCGGAAGGTTTTAAGTATAAGCTTAATCATATATATATTAAAAATAAACAAGTCCCTATCCATACAATTAATTCCCCCCAAATTCACAATCAAGCTTGCGCTAGAAATGCTGGTGCCTCCGCTAGTTCCTGTACATATATTACATTCTTCGACATAGACGACGTTCCTCATCCACAAAAAATAGAAATTACCAAAAAATATATTAATGGATACGACTTTTTAGTTCATAATTTTTTTGAAATTCCAAAAAAAACACTGAGGGAAAATTTTAAAAATATCAATTTCAGGAATTATAAAATTAGTAGTATTGATTATTGTGATGATCTAGATTTAAATAGGTCCTGCTCTAATATTTCAGTTATGTGTAAAAAATATAAAAATCCAGATGGCTCAGGCTTACATCATTCTCATGCTACTTTTAAAACATCTATTTTTAACAATATCCAATTCAACACTAAGCCTCAGTTTCATCGTTTTGAAGATGGTATTTTTTTACAAAATGTGATAATACATAAATATCCAGGTATACATTTGAATGCTAGTTTAGTAGCTTATAGTAGCAATTTATGTTCTAAATGTATCTATACATAGAATCCTTACTGCATTAGTGTACATACTACAGTATGAATAATAAAAATTATTTAAGCTTGAATCAAATATCGAAAGTCCACAACGGTAAATCAATATTTTTTTGCAAAACAGATTATATTAGGAAGGATTTTGAATTTATTAAAAAGTTAAACAACGATGTAGTTTTCGTAACTGGCAATAGCGATTACAGTATTAATGATGCATTAGTTAATGATGCCCCTAAAAATATTAAAAAATGGTTTTGCCAAAATAGAAACTCAGATAATGATTTATTAGAATCGATACCAATAGGTTTAGAAAATTATATCCCATGTTCGCGAGAAAATCACGGCTATGTTTGGCCCCATGCCTTAGGGAAGCCTAAAGTTTTAGATGACTACAAAAATAAAAAGATTACAAATTTCAGTAATCTCATATATGCTAACTTTAGTGCTCATACTAACAGATTACATCGCAATCAAATAAAAAAACATATATCTAATTTAAATTTTATAACATGGGAAGAAGGTCTAGCTTACCCACGTTTCGTTTTAAATTTATTAGATCATCAATCTACTTTATGTCCTGATGGTAATGGTTTTGATACTCACAGGTTATATGAATCTTTACATTTAAATAGGGTTGGTATTACTTTTAACTCTAATCAATTTAAATATTTGCACCACAAATTTCCTGTTCTATTAATTGAAGATATAAATGAATTATCTGACGAAAAAGAAATGACAAAAAGAATTAAAGAAATTAATAATACTAAATATGATCTAAATTGTTTAGATGTAAATTACTGGATCAATAAAATTAAAAATTATGAATAAATTTATTATAAATAATTTAATAAGAGAAAGCATTCAAAACGATGAAGCTAATATTTTTGGGAAAATTGGAAGTGTGGAGGCCAAACATTTAAGTCACTATGTTAAAACACAAAAGGCGGAGGTTTTAACAGGTAATACATTATTTGTTAATGCTGGAATACATTGTGAAAATAAAGATAGTTTAAAAAGTTGGTGCGATAGTTACATAAATTCTATATCTAACACTGACTATATTCTTTCTTGGTGCGGCTTTGCAGGCGATCAATATATTATAGATAAGTACTGGAACAATAAAGCTACGTTTTGGACTTTTGCTGGCCTTGAACCTTTTGATTTAAATGATCAAGATAATCCTTGGCACAAACATCTTTCCGGCAAAACCATGCTCTGGATTGGGCCTCTTGCAGATACTGCTAGACAACAGTCTGAGAATTATAGTCTTTTATGGAATTGTGATGCACCTGAAATTAAAGTTGTGAAATCGCCATACCAAGAATGTTTAACTGATTCACAAGATTACTGTGATTGGCAGCATAAATTCAAACAAATGTGTGACCAAATTGATAAGGTTGGCCACTTTGATTTTGCTGTTTTAGGAGTCGGCGGTTTTAGTTTGCTTTTATGTAATTACATCAAACAAAAAGGTAAAACCGCTATTCATTTAGGTGGTGGCAACAATCTAATTCTCGGTATTAACACGAAACGAGGTCGTGGAGCCTACTTAAAGAAACCTTGGTTTGGAGCAGAGCATTGGGTAAGTCCAATGTCTCATGAAATTCCTATTAAAAAAAATTTAGTTGAGGGCGGTTGTTATTGGTGATGTTAATAACTTTAAATTTTTTTTCTTGATATATATTTGTTTTTCTGATAAACTGATTTTAAAATAAGTTTTCTCATATTTCCTAGAAAGCTATAAACCCTAAGTGTAATATTTATTCATGGATATCAAAGTCAAAAAAAGAAACGGAAGATTAGAAAATTTTAATGTAGATAAAATCAATGCTAGCTCTCAAAGAGCCTGCGAAGATATAGAGGATGTTTCTGCTAGCGAAATTGTTCTAGACGCTCAACTTCAGCTGTTTGATAAAATAACTACGAAGGAAATAGATCAAGCTTTGATCTTATCGGCCAGAGAAAAAATAGAAAAAGAGCCAAACTACTCTTTCGCTGCTTCAGGTTTACTATTGAATAATCTATACAAGGAAGTATTTAAGGAGGGCGTTGATTCTGATGCTTTCAAACTTCAGTATAGAAAAAGTTTCATACAGAATATTAAGAAATTAGTTAATGCAGATAGATTAGACTCGCGTCTACTGGATTTTGATTTATCAAAGTTGTCCGAAGCTTTAAGAATCCGCAGGGACAAAAATTTAAAATATCTTGGTGCGCAAATTTTATATGATCGTTATTTTATTAGATTGAACGATAAAGTAATGGAAGCTCCCCAATCTTTTTACATGAGGGTAGCCATGGGTTTAGCTTTAAATGAAGATAATAAAGAAGATAGAGCTATTCAGTTCTATGATTTAATCAGTAGTCAACTTTATACTCCCTCTACCCCAACTCTTTTTAACAGTGGAACAACTCACTCACAGCTTAGTTCTTGTTATCTTAATACTTTTGATGACAGTATTGACGGCATCTTTGACGGTGCTTGGCAAGAGGCTCGTAAATCAAAGTATGCAGGTGGTCTTGGTCTTGATGTTACTCCTTTTCGTTCTACAGGTTCTCATATTCATGGAACTAACGGCATTTCTAGCGGCTTGGTTCCTTGGCTTAAAATATACAATGATCTATTGGTTGCTGTAAATCAAGGTGGTAAACGTCCAGGTGCTGGTTGCGCTTACTTAGAGCCTTGGCATTTAGACTTTGAAGACTTTTTAAATCTGCGTAGAAACACTGGAGATGAAAGATTGCGTTGCCATGACATGAATACAGCTTCATGGATACCTGATGAGTTTATGCGCCGAGTTCAAAACGAAGATGTTTGGTACTTTTTCGACCCAAAGGATGCCGACCTCCATGATCGCTTCGGGGATGATTTTGATAAAAGATACAATGAGTTATGCGATCAGGCAGAAGAAGGCTTAATAAGTAACTATCGAATAACTACAGCGAAAGACTTGTGGAAGAAAATGCTTAAAGTATTATTTGAAACATCTCACCCATGGAATACATTTAAGGACCCTTGTAATATTCGATACACAAATCAACATGAAGGAGCTGTTAGGAGTTCTAATTTATGTACCGAAATCACCCTACATACCAAGCCTTCTGAGTATCACAAGGGAGAAAAAACTAAAATTGGTGAAACCGCAGTTTGCAATTTAGGTTCAATAAATGTATTAAATCACTTGTTGGAAGATGGAGAAATAGATTTTGATAAATTAAAAAACTCCATACATATAGCTGTGAGAATGCTAGATAATGTTATTGATATTAATTTCTATCCAACTAAGGAGGCTAGTAACTCTAACTTAAAAAATAGACCTGTAGGACTTGGTGTAATGGGTATACATGATGTACTGCATATCAAAAATATATCAATAGATAGTGATGAAGCTGTAGAGTGGAATAATTATTTCTTTGAATTTTATAGTAGAGAAGCTATACTAGCTAGCTCTAACTTAGCTAAGGAGCGTGGATCTTATGAAAACTACCAAGGCTCTCTTTGGTCTCAAAATATTTTCCCTATTGACAGCTGGAATAATCTTCAGTCCTATAGAAACAAAGAAAGTAAATACAAAACCGGAGATGGAGAATCCCTAATATCTTGGGATGAAGTTAGAATTTCTGTAAAAGAAAACGGCATGCGTAACTCTAATGTTATGGCTATTGCTCCTACAGCAACTATTGGATATATTAATGGTGTCGAACAAAGCATCGAGCCCAATTTCTCCGTTTTATTTGTTTATGAAAATAAAAGTGGAAACTTTTATATAACTAACCAGCATTTCGTAAAAGACATGAAAAATGCCGGCCTATGGAATGCGGAAATGTCCAATATGATTAAGAGTGCCGATGGAGACTTATCTCTACTCAACGGATCAATACCTCAAGAAATAAAAGATAAATACAAGACTGCATTTGATCGAGATATGTTTAAGTTGATCGAATGTAATGCAGCTCGCCAAAAATGGATAGATCAAGCTGTTAGCTTTAACCTTTACAATAAAAGTACATCGCTCAAGTATTTGAATGACATTTATATTTCTTGTTGGGAGAAGGGTTTAAAAACTACTTATTATTTACGTAATAGAGCTGCAAGTAAAATTGAAAAATCTACATCAACTGAAGATAGTGAGCCTAGTGCGTGTAGTATTGAAGCTATGAAGAATGGAGATGTTTGTGAGTCATGTCAATGAATAAAGCTTCTGGGATAGGTATAGTATATAATAATTCTATACTTCTAGCCAGGAGGGCAGAAAAGTATGACGGAAAACCTATTCCTCTCGGTGGTTACTGGAGTATTTTTGGTGGTTCTTTTAACACCAAGGAGAATGCTATGGTCTGCGCGATCAGGGAGCTTAGGGAAGAGTCTGGAATAGAAGTTGATTTTAACGACCTCCAGTTTATTCGCACTATATATAATAAGGATGTTCAGTTTACAGTTTATATAGTAGAAGTAAAATCTAGACCTGATGTTAATATCAATGATGAACACACAGAATTTGGTTGGTTTTTTATTGATGAAATAGATAGTTTCCCTTATGACATTGACTCAGAATTAGTTGATTGCATAAAACAATTCCAAAAATATAGATTTACTGAATAATTTAGTGTATAATATTAAGTTATGGAACTAGATTTTACAAAAGAAATATTAGCTAAAATTATTAAAGAATGCGGAAATGAGGAGGAAATGTCTCATGAAGCTTGGGCTGCTGAAGAAAATAAAGGTAAAACTTTAAACAAACCCTTTCGTACGTCTGGAGGACCTAAAAAGTTTTCCGTTTATGTTAAAAACGAAAAAGGAAACGTAGTTAAAGTAAATTTTGGTGACCCAAACATGGAGATTAAGCGTGATGATCCTGCTCGCCGTAAATCTTTTCGGGCTCGCCACAACTGCGACAATCCCGGCCCAAAGACAAAAGCTAAATATTGGTCTTGTAAAATGTGGAGCAAAAAGAGTGTCACTAAAGTCACTAAAGGTGAAGAAGGTCTCGAAGAAGAGATGGTTGAATTCTTAGATGAATCAGAATCAGCTTTGACTGAAAAGGAAAAAAAGCTGCCCCCAGCCATCCAACAATCTATTTTAAAAAAGCAGGGCGGTAAAGATTCTAAGGATAAAGATTCTAAGAATAAAGACTCCAAAGAAAATAAAGAAAAGGGTAAAGAAGAGTCTGATGCTAAAAAAGGTCTTTGGGAAAATATTCGCGACAAGAAAAAACGCGAAGGGAAAAACTATAAGCCAGCCAAGCCAGGCGATAAAGATTATCCAGACCCCAAAGCTTTAAAAAAGGCTCAAAAGTCTAGCGAAAAGAAAAAAGACAAAAAATAAACTACATGAAGGTCTTAGTATCAAACCCTTCCATAAAAACTCAAGGGTTTCTAAGTTTAGAACAAGCTCAGTTAAGTACATGGATGTCTAAAGATTTACCCAATGTTAAATCTTTTTTTTATTATGGCAGTACTACATCAACATCATTTAAAAATCGAGAACTACACATTAAATGTGATGAAGGTATTAATATTACTATAAAAACATTAAAAATGTTTGAGTATTGTTTGGATAATTTTGATTTTGATTTTATATTTCGAACGAATCTCTCATCCTATGTCAACCTTAATAGGTTGTATAAATACTGTAAGACTTTACCTCAAGAAAATATATACCAAGGGCATATTGGTGTCCACCAAGGAATAAAATTTGCCAGCGGTTCTGGTATTTTATTGAGTAAAGATGTAGTTAAAATCATAACTTCCATGTACCCCAAAATTAAAAGTTTTGGATTGAATGATGACCCATATATAGGAAAGATATTATCCTCGCAGAACATTTCACTGAATTCTCTTCCTAGATTTAATTACCTACATAACTCTAACATCAATAGTATTAAAAAATATCACAATGAAGATTTAATTAAGAATTTTCATTATCGCTGTAAAACTTTTGACCCCTTTGATTCAACAAGAAAAACAGACTGTGAAAGAATTAAATTAATTCACCAAACCATATATAAAGAAAAGTCATGATTAAAGTTATTATTACTGGTGTTACTGGTCAAGACGGTAGCCATATGTGTGATTATCTACTAAGTCATCTTAGTAGTTTAGATAAGCCTTATAAAATTTACGGAACTGTACGTAGATTGAGCGTCAAGAATCACGAAAACATATTACATTTAAAGAATGATCCCAATTTCGAATTAATTGACATGGATCTTAGTGATGCTCATAGCATCAGAGATATCATTATTGATATTAATCCGAATTATTTTATTAATTTCGCAGCTCAATCCTTTGTGGCTGGTAGCTGGAAATACCCAGTTCAAACTTGGAACACTGATGCAAATGCAGTGATGGATATTCTCGAGTCGTTACGTAGATTTGCTCCTAATTGTAGATTTTATAATGCTGGATCATCAGAAGAGTTTGGTGATATCGTTTATTCCCCCCAAGATGAACTTCACCCATTAAAACCTCAATCTCCTTATGGTGCGGCTAAATGTGCCGCCAGACATCTCGTTAGAGTGTACAGAGAGTCTTACGGTTTATTTGCCATACAAGGCTGGTTATTCAATCATGAAGGCAGTAGAAGGGGTATTGAGTTTGTTACTAGAAAAATAAGTAACGGCATAGCTAAAATCAAAATAGCAATTGAGAACAATAAAAAAATACCAATACTAGAGCTTGGTAACCTAGATGCCGAAAGAGACTGGAGTGACGCTGAGGATTTTATGGAGGGCGTTTGGTTAATGCTTAACAACACTCAGCCGATTAATTATGTTCTAGCTAGTGGCAAAATGCATTCAGTGAGAGAATTTGTTTGCTTATGTTTGGATAGAGCTAATATTAGTTACAGTATTACAGGTGCGGAAGAGCAAGAGAAAATTCTAGACGCAGAAGGCAATGTTTTAGTTCAAGTTAATCCTGATTTCTTTAGGCCAGCAGAAGTTCACGAGTTGCTCGGTAATCCCTCTCTTGCTGAATCTGAATTAGGTTGGGTAAGAAAATGTGACTTTAAATCATTAGTTTATAAGATGTATGATAATGATTATTATTTGCTGAATAAATGACAAAAAAAATAAATGTTATTATCGCAGGTAGTAACGGTATGGTTGGCTCCTCTCTCTATAGAGCTTTATTAAATAGCGAGAAATATCTGCCCATAGAACTTAATCGAGATTCAGCTGACTTGACCCAATCTCATGATGTTCAAAACTTTTTTAAGCTTACATCTCCTGATATTGTAATTAATTGTGCAGCTAAAGTAGGGGGAATACATGCGAATAAAACTTATCCTGCTGATTTCATTAGAGATAATTTGTTAGTCAATTTAAACCTAACTGAAGCGTGCTATAAAAATAAGGTTGATAGATTTATCAATCTTGGAAGTTCTTGTATTTACCCAAGGGATGCTCAACAACCTCTCAAGGAAGAATATTTACTAACTGGACCATTAGAGAAAACTAACGAAGCATATGCTCTAGCTAAGATAGCTGGCCTAGAGATGTGTCGTCACTACAGGGAGCAGTTTGGAGTATATTATCATTCTTTAATGCCCACCAATCTTTATGGCGAAAATGATAATTACCATCTCAAGAATTCACATGTCCTTCCTGCTTTAATTAGAAAATTTCATAAAGCAAAAGAATCTAATGCCGAGAGCGTTGAGGTTTGGGGTACAGGAAAAGCTAGAAGAGAATTTCTACACGCTGATGATTTAGCTGATGCTATTTTATTTCTATTAGACCTTAGCGACTTACCCGACATTATCAATATAGGCACTGGCACAGATATTACTATATCAGAACTCGTATCGCTAGTAAAAGATACAGTACAATTCGAAGGTGATATAATATACAATACAGATATGCCTGACGGTACTCCTGTTAAACGTCTAGATATGAAAATCATGAATAATTTAAACTGGAAACCAAAAATATCATTGCAAGAAGGATTAAAAAGAACATATCAAGATTTTTTATATAGATCTAACAATAATATTATTAGGAAATAATAGTGTAAATACACTATGTGAGAAAAAAAACCTTAAGTGATTACAAGAACGGAGCTCCAGAGCTTCCAACAAATACTTGTCCATACATAGACTTCATAAAAGATATAATAGAAGAAGTCAAAGATGAAACCGCTTCTCAATTAATCAGAGAGAAGTTAGATCTAGCTAATAACACCCTCGAATATATTCGAATATCTAACGAACAATTAAGGCAAAATGGATTTTATTGGTTTAATAAATTTAAAAACTTGTTTAAATAAAATTAGTGTAAATATTATTTATGGCTAAAACAATTCACCAGATTTTACAAGAACTACACTCTATTTCGAATAAAAGTGAATTAGAGTCTAAAGTTTCAAGTTTAATTTCTGAATTATCTACCTTAATTAATAGTGAAATAGATTATGGTTTTAATAAAAATTATTATTTCAATCATGTAGGTAGAGAATTTTTTAAAAAAGCTAAAATATTAAATGCAGAAGAACTAATTAAAGATCAATATGATTCTGGTGGCAGACCTCTAGGGTTTAATTTAATTTTTCAAGACATTACACCTACAACCACACCTTCTAATTCAGGAATTCCGGTTACTCCTACAATTACTCCTACTCGAACCATTACTCCTACTTCAAGTATTACTCCAACTGTTACTCCATCCCTAACATCTACTATTACTCCGACCCTAACACCATCTATTACATCTAGTGTTACTAAAACGCCAACATCAACTATCACACCATCTATAACATCTAGTATTACCCCTACTTTCACACCATCTCTTACATCTAGTGTTACTCCAACTCATAGCTTAACTCCCACACCTAGTTTATCTCCATATATTTTTGACTCTTCGCCAGATGCTAATATTCAATATAACATTGATAACCAAACTAACGACATTCAATTTGATAGTGTAGAATATAAAAATATCATTCAAGATGCTGTTAATAAATGGGATAGAGTTATAACTGGAAACCCAACCTTTTTAACACAAAATAATTTAGATTGGGACTTGGATGTTAATATAGCATTTAAAAATTTAAATCCAGGTATTTTAGGTAGTGCTGGTATCACTCATTATGATGGAACTTTAAATTTTGGCGAATTTTTTCCAACAGAGGGTGATCTCAATTTAGCTAGTGCATACTTAGCTGATTTAAAAGACAACAAAGTTAATACTGACAAGAGTGAGTTGTATTGGGTTGTATTACATGAAATTGGCCACCTTCTTGGTATTGGGCCTTATATCTTAAGTGATAACACTCAAATTGCTGGAGAACCTGTTGTTAGTTATGTGGAAGATAATCAAACAAAATATTATTATACAGGACAACATGCATTTCAAGCTTATAAAGATTATTTTGCTCCTTATTATGATGTCTCTCAATTCTCTGGTATACCTGTAGAAGATAATGGTGGTGCTGGAACAGTTAATTCTCACCCAGAAGAAGGTGCTGTTGGTTTAACTTCAGTTAATGATAGAAATATTGGTGGAGTTTTTCACCCAGGGCTAGAGCATGAGTTAATGGCTGGTTGGAGTGAAGATGGTTCCTATAACCCTCTTAGTAAAATTAGTATTGGGTTTTTAGAAGACATGGGTTATCTTGTGAATTATGACGAAGCGGATGCTTATGATCCACTCGATGCTAGTTATGGAGCTACACCTACCCCAACACCTTCCGTTAGTATCAATCTCTAATAAAATTGTTGACATTTTTTTTAAAATTTGTTATAGTTTACCTTGAACTAAAACTATAAACAATTCGTTATATAAAGATGGAAACAAAAACTGGAGAACTTCTTACTCAAAATATTGCTGGCGTTAACCGCATTTTACCTCACAAACATAAATATGCCTGGGACTTATTTTTAAAAAGTTGTGCAAACAACTGGATGCCTACTGAAATTAGTATGCAATCAGACATTAAACAATGGAAAAACAATGAAATTACAGAAGATGAAAAACTACTTGTTAAACGTTGTCTTGGATTTTTTGCTGGGTCTGAGTCTTTGGTTGGTAATAATTTGCTCCTATCCGCTTTCCGTTTTATCACGGATGCTGAATGTCGTCAATACATTTTGCGTCAAGCTTTCGAAGAGAGTCTTCACAATCTTACGGTAGTTTATATATGTGACAGTTTAGATCTTGAAATCGAGGAAGTTTTTGCGGCTTACGAAAATATTCCCAGTATCAAAGCTAAAGACGATTTCTTAATGAGTATTACTGATGATATTAGTCGTCAAGATTTTGACTCAACAACTAAAGAGGGAAAACAAGAGATCCTCAGGAACTTTTTAACTTACTGGATTGTATGTGAAGGTACATTTTTCTTTAGTGGTTTTGCTATGCTTTTAGCTCTTGGTAGACAAAATAAACTTCAGGGTGTTTCTGATCAAATTAAATACACATTAAGAGATGAAAGTTCTCATATTGCTTTTGGTACATACTTAATTAATACTCTCATTGAACAAAACCCAGAAATTTGGACGAAAGAAATCCAAGATGAATTCGTTTCTCATATTAAAAAAGCAGTTGAGCTTGAAATAGCTTATGCCCATGATGTTCTTCCCACTGGAATTCTTGGTTTGAACGCTGAAATGTTTGTCGATTACATGCACTACATAGGAAACCGTAGGCTAGAGGGTATAGGTTTAGACTACCGCTTCCCTAGCGACAAGAACCCCTTCCCCTGGCTTGGTGAGGTTGTTGACGTGCAAGCTATGGGTAATTTCTTTGAGCGTAGAGTCAGAGAATATCAGCAAAGTGGCTCTCTCGAAGATGATTTTTAATTGACTTTAGGTAAATTATATGCTACAGTATTTTTTTTGTGGCTAAGTTAAATAAAAAGCAAATAGTACTTCGTTTAATTACTCCCCCTAAATCCATAAAGGGTCCATTCTGGACTCGTGAATACGGAATATTAAAACGTTTAATGGAAAAGTATCCCAATGAAGACTTTTGGCA
>Ga0206677_10000258_pt1 | contig 49078 bp, 62 predicted proteins | sample M130m12015metaG_FD_155475 | JGI IMG/M metagenome (GOLD analysis project Ga0206677, IMG submission 155475) | Ammonia-oxidizing marine archaeal communities from Monterey Bay, California, United States - M1 30m 12015 | ecosystem: Environmental > Aquatic > Marine > Intertidal zone | place: USA...
CCTCTACAATATTAGAAAGACCACCTGATGTTGTTATATTACCAGAACCTAGTATTGACGTACCGTTAATGGTTTTTATATTTGTACCAGACACCAATGTAGCTTGAGCGTCTGTAATACCATAACCCGAGATTGTTGTTGGTGTGCTAGTTATTGTTGACCAAGCTTGGTTATGGCTTGCAGCAGCAAATAATGCAGTGTCAACAATGACAATGTCACCAACCATACCTGCGTGGTTTGTACATTGGTATACTAATGAGTTGGGTGCATCCATATCTGGAGTAAAGAAAACACTACCCACTTGAGCACCATTATTTACTACACCGTCACTATATGCACTACCGCCACTACTTACTCTTATTTGAAATGGGTGACCGGAAGCATTAACATTAAACTTATATGTTTTACCACGGGTAAGATATAGAGTAGGGTTATTAGCAGATGAAGAGAATCCATCTCCAGTAAAAGCATACTGACTTGAACCGCCATTAACAACATTAAAGACTGTATCAGTAATACGCTCTGCATCAAATAGAGTAGCTATCTGGTCTGAATCTAAAAAGGATTTAATCTGATTAGAACTATTTTTATAATATAGACGGCCGTCAGCATAGTTAATTGCTATTTCGCCATATTCTAAATCACCTGCACTAGGTACACGTGCTACGACCGAACTTTTCTTATGTATAATTTTTGTCGTCATAATGACCCTTAAAAAAGATTTAGAACTAGAATAAAAATCCTAGTGTTTACCGAATTGTTAAGACTATTTAGTACGTCCCGCCATTGACTTCAGTAATTGTCACATCACCTGCACCTGTTACATCAAAGTTATCTGTATTAAATTTAGCAACACCAAGGTTAGATGAAGATGCTATTTCAGCAGAAATTGTTAAAGTGTCAGAAGCATCTACATAATTAAAGTTAATTCCTTCACCTTCTTGAAGTAAATTAGAAAGTCTATCATCAACTCTTTCATCAAAACCAACACCATTGACTAAGAAGTCAGATCCTGTTGGTAGATTAATTGATTTGTTTATATCAAAGCGGTTAGTACCAGCATTGTATAAGATAGTAGCATTAGCACCATTAATAGTAATACCAGCACCGTCTGCAGCTGCAGCACTACCAGCACTATCAGCAAGTACAAGGTTAAGATCATTAACAGACATTGTTGTTGAGTTAATGATAGTCTGAACACCTTGAACAGTAAGGTTACCACGGATGATTAAATCACCACCATCTGAATCTTCAGGAGCTGGGTCAATAAAGAGTTGATTAGAACCATCTGTAGAACTCAGAGTGTTGCCATTCATCTTTAAGTTATCAACTATTAAAGATGTAAGACCAGCTACGTCTGTAACTGTTTCACCAGGATTAAGTCCTGTAGTACCAAGTGTAGTAGTATTTACAGCAACAGCACCACTAGTAACAGTAAAGTCTGTTGAGTTAAATGATGCAACACCTTTATTACTTGAACTTGCATCCTCACCAGCAACAGTAATTGTTGTACCAGAGTGAGTAACATCCATTCCCTCTCCACCAAGGATTGAGAATCCATGTGAAGAAACAGTTAATGCACCGTCATCTGTACTAACTGCTTTAACAACAGTATCCGATAATGAAACAGCACCACTGGCAACACTAAAGTCTGCTGTTGCAAAAGAAGCAATACCTTTATTAGTTACACTTGCATCTTCACCAGATATTGTAGTTGTACCAGCTCCATCATCATATGCAACATCGATACCTTCTCCAGCAGTTACAGAACCACCAGAAATATCTTCAATATATTCTTGGAGAGATGTACTTGCATCTGTGTAGATGTTTGTTATGACAGACTTACCAGATCCGTTTGGAGTTACTGTAATATCACCATTTGTATTTGTTGAAGTAATTGCATTACCATCAATAGTAATATTATCAACTAGTAATTCGTTAATCTTTTTATTTGCATCTACTATTAATGCTGAGTTTGCTGTTAGCGTACCTTTAGCATGATCTAACTGGTCTGTAAAAAACTTACCACCAATGACTTCATGATTTGCAGCATCTCCGTTAGTCTCGGATCCATGACCAACGTATAAACGATCACCGCCGTTGGAACCGTTATCTGCTAATGATGAATATGCTAATTCTCCAGCAGCCAATGTGGTAGGATTACCTGATGTCGCACTGCGTTTAATTCTGATTATTGATGCCATCAGTATTGGCCTCCTGTTATGTTTGTATCTTCTAATGTTTTATCGGCAATAAATTTGCCTTGATCTTCATCATATACTAATACTGCGCCAGTTACTGCGCCGGAGACATCAACACCTCCTAAATTTGATATACTAAAAGCACCAGATGTAACCTTTTTTACTGGCGTTCCTATAATAATTTTTCTTACTTGAGTCTTAGATCCTGAAACAATTATAGCCATTATATTCTACCTTGTTACTGAAGGTGTTACTACAATTCTTCCCTCAAGAATTCGTTCTATAATAGTATTTGAATCACTATCTAAAAAACTCATTTCTACATCATATACATATTTTCCAGGCTTTAATGATTCTGTCTGAGTATTATTTAGACCTAATGTTACTATACCCTGTGTTGCTGGCGATGAAACTATTGCATTAAAGTTTGTTGTCTCAGCGCTATCGCTATTATAATTCTTTTTCATCTTAGCCGATATTTGATGGTTAACCAAATTTTTGGCTGCTCCAGTTTTATCTATTAGATGTATCTCAATGGCTACATCAGACCCTTTATCAATAGTGAATGTTTCTTCTTGTGCCATGCATCATACCCATAAATTTTCTGTTTTCTTACTCTTATTTATAATCTTTTTTTACCTTAGAATGCGATTATGGCTAGACAAACCAAAGAAAATGTGTTATAATAAACCAACGGTTTCATAGAGAGGGATGGTATTCAAACTTTGCTTCTAATGTAATTCTATTTATAATCTAAATAATGATATATAATATTGGTATTTATAGGTATAATAACTAATGGTAATTCTTGAAGACTATACTGCTCTATCAAATTTATCTATCAATCGTAATGTATATAAAGTACAGATTGATAATGGTATTTTTTGTTATAAGACAAAGTCTATACAAGAGACACAATTACTAATTAGAGTTGGTAAAAATAAACATATACCTAAATTAATAGACTATGATATAAAAAAAGGTTGGCTGATAAAAGAATGGTGCCACGGTAAAGTAATAAATGATATGGATAGATTATTTTGGAGTTTAGATAGAATAAGAGAACTATATAATTTTACAAAGAATATATTTGAATTATTTCACCCTCTTAATTTATTATTACAGGATTTTAAACCTAAAAACATTTCATATGGTGATAAGTTTATGTACTTTGATCTTGACTGGGTTGTATCTGATTCTCATGTGTTTAGTAATACACTAGGATCTAAAAAGTATCTTTACAAGTCATTTGAAAGTTTATATAACTATCCTATATCATCTACTAATGACGATTATTTTTCTTTTGCCAATATAATATATAATGCGTTAGTAGGAATTCCTAAGTGGTCTAATAGTAAAAAAGATCCTATGGAAGCTTATGAGCAGTTTGAAAATGAGTATGAAGAATTTAAAGATGAATTTTTAGATTCATTAAACAGTATAGGATTAAAACCTTGTGAGGTTAATTTTATTATAGACTGTTTTAATCCTATAAGACAAAATCGACCACAAGTGTTTAACTGGGATAACTATTCATCTTGTTCATAGATAAACACTTGCGCTTCAGGTTTCTTCCTCCAGAATTTTAATCTATTCATAAACATCTTTATTTTATATTTCATAATCCGTATATGACGCATTAAACCATTCTCCTATTTTTCTATGACCGTTTTGATTAGGATGGCCATCTCCATTACCTAGAATATCCTCTTTAGTATTAAGTATTGAATCTGCAGTAAATCCACCAGCACTTGATGTCCAAGGGTATCCTATTAAATCAGCTTTGTTATCATACAGGTCTAGGAAAAGATCCGATGATATCAATTCTCTTTCAAATACTGTTCTGTTATCATTTAAATCCTTAGCACAAGAAAAAGCATTAAAAGTTTGAAATATATGAAGCTTTATTTTTAAATGATTACATATGTGAATAATATTCATCAGAGCAAGACTTGTGTTGTATACAAACATAGGAATATAATTTTTCATAAAATGTATTACAAACCCGTACACATCATCCACTTCTTCTATTGTAGTATCCATCATACCAGCTAGGTGTCTAAGCATACGGGTATATTCTTTTTTATCATATTCATAGTTAGCAATCTGTTTTGTTTTAACCGCAACGTTGAATAAAAAAAGTGGATTCATTCTATAGTTAGGAGTAGAATATCTTGACCAACAAGATAAAGCTAAAACGACTCTATCTGGTTTATTTTCATATATTGACTTTAATGCATTATTAACTATTGACACATTATCTAAACCATTAATTGAGATATTAGTTACATCACCATCTAACATGTCTGACCAAGTCATTATTTGTTTATATTCTGGATTCATCCGAGATTTAAAATTAGGATTAGACCAACTATCTCCGCTTACTAATATCTTTTCCATTAGAATACTTTAACTCCGTATAATCTCTCAAATGATTTAGAATCTTTTTCGTCATTAACCATAGGCTTACCTTTAATATTTAGACTAGTATTAAGTAGCATAGGACAACCAGTCTGTTCATACCATTCTTCTAATATAGGTCTTATTATAGATTTACAATTACTATTTACAACTTGTACTCTAGCAGTACCATCTATATGAGTAACAGATTTATAATCATGCTTTGCTTCTGATACAAATTGCATATATTCATTCATCGGGCCTTTGAAATACTCTTTTCTAAATTCTCCCAATATACATGGGGCGAAAGGCCTATATTTTTGCCTTCTTTTAATACTATTAATAGTATCTTTAAGATCAATACGGGGATCAGCAATAAGACTACGATTGCCGAGAGACCTAGGGCCAAACTCAGCACGACCATTAGCAATACCACAAAAATGGTATTTAAGCAAATGTTTAACAACTTTTTTAACATTTATATCCTTTATAATATTATATCCTAAATAAGGATGATCAAATTTAATTCTTTTATCCAAGTGTGCTGCAGCTGCTCCTAATGATGAACCAGCATCACCAGGGTTTGGTAGTATCCATATCTTATCAAATATATTATATATCTTACTATTAGCAACACAATTTAAAGCAACACCACCGCCATAGCAGAGATATGGAGATATTCTTCTGGCTCTATTCATTATCTTAATAAGTTCAAACTCAAGATTCATTTGTGCTGTATTAGCTATTACTTCTTTACTATATCCGGATAGATTAACACCTTTATGATAATTATTCATTGGATTTATATCAAAGGACTCGTCTGTAAATCCAGCCAAACCCATTGTGATATATTCATCTTCCATTGGCTTTAAACCAATTGCTTTAGTCATTGCACTATAGAATAAACCTAATGACTTAGGATATTTCATTGACCATACTTTTTTCTTTTTAAACCATATTGATGCAGTATCCCATTCACCAATCGCATCTACCACAACACATACTGGCTCTTCATTCCATGGTCTTGTATAATAGGCTGCAGCTGCATGTGACCAATGATGATCTATATAGTAATCGTGTCTAGGTTGTGTCTTCCAACTTTGACCAGCATATAATCTTCTTAGATTTTTTCTAAAAGGTCTCTCAAAAAATACTGTAGTACCAACTGGATTATATTTATGTAAGTTTCTATCAAACTTTTTCTTGCTATATCTTTCACTGTGAATAGCATGTATTATTTCACCATTAAAGCTTAATCTTGTTGCGGCTGCATCGTGAAACCCATATGATAAGCCAGTAATCATTGTATAGATATATCCAAGGAGTTAGTTATGAAACGTATAATCTATAGTATCTATATCGACATTGATGCTGATCAATTGGATCCGCAGCCACCGCATCACGGAGATACTGAAGATAAGAATCAAAAGGCTAAAAGAGAATTCGCTAATAATCAGATATGGTTAGAATACAAACAAAGAATGTATGCTAAGTCTATAGGTATTGAATATAAACTATTTACAGCAGATGATCAGTGGATAGAATATAGAGATAAATTATCTAAACAATATCCTCAATTAACAATGTATAATATCGTAAACTTCTATAAGATACACTTAATGTATCAACTCAAAGAAGAATATGATGAGATGCTGTATATGGACCTAGACGTTGTACCTATAACTAATGAATCATTCTTTGACGTATGGGATTTATCCAAAGGTATGGTTATTAGACATAGTATGCCTATGGTTGAAATACGCATAGACCATATAAAAGAAAAAGAAAAGTCTTTTATTAAAAAAGGTAAAACTGATAGCATCAGAAGTCCGTTAGCAAAGTATTGGAATAATAAAGCATTACTTATGGAATATGGGATTGATAAGGATGATGCTCCTGTGTATAATACAGGGATTGTAGGTATTGATAAACAGTCTTTAGAAGAATTAGATTACTTCGGTGATTTTGATCATATGATTGAAGTTATGACAGAACTAAAAGAAGAACAGCCATCTATGTGGCCTTCTTATATTCAGTCTATGTTTGGATGGGATAATGAAACACTGTGGGGATTTCTATGTGTGAAGAAAAATATTAAAGTTCAAACAATAGATCAGTTTTGGCATTACTTTTTAGATAGAGGTACTTTTATACCTAAAGCAGCAAAGTTGGTTCACGTAATATCTAAGAATTTTGGTGAAGTGAGGAGCTGGTGTGAAAAGAATAATCTTTAGTCAGTATAATGATAATATAGATCAAAACACTATAAGCACTAATCAGTATAAACTAAGTCAGTTTAGAAAGTATAGTAATCAATTAGAACAAGCTCAAAGAGAATATGCTGATAGATGTGGTGCAGAGTATGTATTACATAGATTAGATATAACAGACTATGATACATTACAGTTTGAAAAGATATTACAATTAGAAAGATATGCTGAAAACTATGATCAGATATTATATCTTGATTTTGATGTAGTACCTAATAAGAGAGCAGAAAATGTATTTGATGTTTTTGGTGATAGTCTAGCAATGTATCCATTATATAGAGACCAGCATAAGCATGAACTAAAATGGAATATAGAAAACGATACATATGATAATCAGAATGTATATTGTAAAACTTGTGCTAAAAACTCTATGCTAATACTAGATGATGGTAATATTTCACCAAAGTTATATAACACAGGTGTCACATATGGTAGTAGTAATGCTATAAAGAATTTAAAATTTAGTCAACAGCTAAATGATATGAAAGAATTATTAGATGAAACACTAAATGATTCAATCTATCCAGATAGTATTACAAAGAATTTCTTTCATAATAATGAAGTGTTTATAACATATCTTATTGAAAGAGATAAAATAGAATGTACTGATATGAATATACATTGGAACTTTATACTAGATGGTTTTCAAAAAGAATCAACAGATATAGCATACTTTACTCATCATGTAAATAAAGAATTTGAACTTAGCTTTTCTTAGTCTCTCTGTATATCTTACATGCAGCTTCTACTGTAGACATTAAATCTGGAGCTTGTCTTAGTTCTTTCTTTAAAGCTCTATCTTTTACTTCCTTAATAAAATCTACATTAAACAGTTCCATCTTTAGCATAAACAATTGTTCTTTTTGTTCTTTTGGATCAAACTCATCAAATAATGCTCTTACAATAGCCTTATAGATGTTACTATCAATACCTTGATCTAAGTCATACACCAGGCCTCTTTCTTTTGCAATAGGAAGTACCATATTTTCAAAGGCTGTAACACGTCTTTGATTATTAACATATGTCTCTTGCATAATTTGATCAACTGTTGTTAATTCAAGCAATTCTTTCCATTGGTGACCATTATCATCAACTTCAATAACACTCTCTGTAAGTAGTTCACTACCGTCTTCAGCTTCTGTATTTTCTGGATCTCTCCAAATAGCTCTAACTGAATTATATTCGCTATTAGTGTATTCAGCTGTTACTAATTCATATCCTAAATTTTTCATTTATTCTTCTCCGCACCATGTCTTACATTGTCGCACAGTTCTAGTTTCATCTTTCCATGACTCAGGTAAAGTCTTAGTAAACCACTCACTGTTGATTATATCTCTCATATCATTAGTATGTATATTATATTTTTCTTTATTATCATTATATTCTTTCATTACAACTTGAGTGTTTTTTAAATCTTCTTTTCCTTCAACACTATACTGATATTGTAAATTACCTAGATAACAACAAGGGTAAACTTGACCATCTGGATTAACAAGTAGCCTATTAATTTGTTTCCACTTACATTTGATATTCATTTACAATCTCACTCTTTTCGAATTTTTGTTCTTTACCATCAGCATCTGTAAAATTAAAAACAAATGGACCTCCAGAATCCTTATACCAACGATCAGATGGTGTAAACCAAGACCTACTTGCACCATGATCTTTTACCATCTTATGAATCTGTTCTAAATATTTTTCATTATGTTTAAATACAATTGTTCTTGTATATATGCTAGCCATTGTATTTGATAGTGCTTCCATATTATCTAAAACTTTAGACAGACTTGTATTTCTTCTATAATGAGAATGCATTTTTTGATCTAGGCCATCGACAGCAAAAGTTACACGTAATCTTTTACCACCTAATATTCCTAAATTCCACCACCATTCTTCATCTCTAATTGATCCGTTAGTGTCTATAGTTACATACGCTCTACTGTTTTTAAGAATATATTCAACCATTGCTGTTAAGTCTTTATTCATAACTGGATCACCCCAGGTACCACAAAAGTGAAATGATCCGTATTGTATTCTAGGCTTATTTAGTGTATATGCTTTCTTAAATGTATCAATATCCCATTGAACTAGCGGTAACCAATCTGCTTTATCCAATCCATTAGGATTAGTTCTATGGCATTTAGGACAAGCAGCATTACAATATGTGGATATATCCAAGAATACCTGTAATTGATTTGAGTTATACATTTATCTACCTATTACCATATATCTTGTAAAGTCACCAAGATTAAGTTCACCTTTATATATAATATCTAAATCTGTATATTCTACAAATTCATCTAACGAATGTGAACAGTTAATGTGACAGTTAAGATCAAAGTAATTATTTGATTGTAGTGCTATAAATTTACAACATCTCATCTGTAGTTCTTCAATAGTTGATATAATATCTTCTCTATCAATATGTTCTACACTTGTACATGCAACTACATCAGCATCAGCAAATATATCAGAGTTAGTAAAGTCTTCTGTCTTAAACTTTATAGAACTATCATGGTATAATTTTCTACCTATAATCTCACATATAGGATCTATATCTGACGATATTATATTACTATAATGTTTAGATAGTAAATAAGCAAGAAGTCCATTCCAACCACCTGCTATATGTATTTGTCCATCATCTTTATATACTTTTATTAGCTCATCTACTAACCACTGTTTACTTTTCCAATGATTAGAATCAAGTGAGTCTATAGTGTCTTTTATTCTATAAAGATCATTATCCCATACATCATCAGTATACATTGAAGCATTATAAAAATTCTCTATCAGCTTTAATCCACGATTTAATATCTTGGCTTCCATAATCAACTTCCTCAAAGGTTACAATAGGTGCTTTCCAATTATATGAATATTTATAAGATTGTACAATATCGCTTGGAAAGACATCATAATGAAAACCTTCGTGCACTATAAACCTATCAATTCCAGCATACTTACGAAGATAATAATCTTTCTGAGAACTATAGAATTTATCCCATATAGAATGTATATGACCAGCATCTGCATTCCAAGCAGCTACGGATGAATTTATCTTTACATCAAAGTGATGTTTTCTACTATCTACAACATGAGTTTTATATGAACAGTCAACTAATGTTAACTTTTGCCAATTAATACTTTCTAATATTACCCAAGGATCTGATCTGATATAGACATCAAGATCAAAGAAAATAGTTTTGCCAGTTAAAGGAAAGTCTTTGTTAAACATATATAATTTATTCCACCAAACTTTTAAAGCTGGTTTAGCAGGAATAGGAATAATGTTTATATTAGGATCTATACCAGAAGGATCATCTGTATAGCAATAGTAATCAAAGTCTTCTCTGACTAATGATTTATATAAGGTATTAACATCTTCACTGGAATACTTAGTACCCCATTTAACAAAAATTATATTCATATGTTACACTTGGTATATTCTCAAATAATGGGTTGCAGCTGTAATAGCAGAACCAGCTGGGAATTCTTGAGTACGATAATCATCAGCACTAACAAGTCTTGTGTTGTATGATGAACTATTAAGAATAGTATTAGTCATACCTGAACCTCTAACATTACCAGCACCGTTAAGTCTATATCTAATTCTTGAACCAGATACTTGTGATGCAACATGTCTTACACAATTTTTTAATATAGCATCAAACCCTGCAGTAGAATATTGTTGAAGATTTTTATCTGCATTTCTTACAAATACTGGAACAGTATAGCTTACAGCACTTCCAGAGTTAGTACGGAACAAATAGTAATTAGTTATAGTAGTTGGCTGATCTTGAGTTTCTGGAATACTACCTGATGTATAAGCACCAGTATTTGCTCTTGTATCAGAATATACAGGTGAGCTACTTATTAGTGTATGATTACTTAGAGATGTTGCTGTATGAATACGATATGTGCCAGGCTGATCTGTACCATTAGTTAAAGTATCTATAGACGGATATATAAAGGTATCATACATATCAGTAAGAGTCATAGATTGAATATTACCGCTATTATTAAACACTGGAAAGGCTACACTATTGGTATCAGCAGTTTCTGATGTATTCTCTTGAGATGAACTAATACGAGCTATGTTAACCGTAACTGTAGACACATTAGGTGTTTCAGCTTCTGTATCAAAGTTAGTTACATCTGTTGTAGAAGCACCAGCTTGTAATCTTGTATCAGTAATAGTTCCTAAGTTACCACCAGATGATACACGAGATAAATCAACAGAAGGATCAGTACCGTAAAGGTATCTAACCTGATTCTTAATATTGTTTATATCAGTTGTACTCATCTCAATGAGATTATTACTCCCATCAAGTTTAAGTGGTGTTCTAACAGCCATTTACTTAACTTCCTGCACCATACAATGTTTTTACTGCTGTACCTGCACTGTTATATATTATTAAAGAAACAACGCTTTTTAATTCTGCTGAACTAATTGCATCATCAGCCATCTTAGCTTCTGTTATTGCATTACTACCAATTTTATCAGATGTAACAGCACTAGCTGCAATCTTACCTGATGTAACAGCATTACTAGCAATCTTAATTTCCGTTACTGCATTACTTGCAAGATGTTCTGGATCAATTGAACCATCTGCATAGTGTTCTGAGTTAATTACACTATCAGCTATCTTTGATCCGTCTATAGCATCACCCACAATCATTGCACGTGCTATCTGAACTTCTCCAATAAGACCTGCACTTGTTGATCCTAATACTCTATTTGCTGTTACTAAGTTTTGTATTTTAGCATATGTAACTGCATCGTCTGCAATCTTAGCTGTAGTAACTGCAGTGTTATTAATCTTATCTGTTGTAACTGCGGAGTTATTAATCTTAGCTGTAGTAACAGCCGAACCATTAATCTTAATAGAAGTCACTGCATTTGTTGCTAATTGTGTTGCAGCTACTCCAGCCGTTTTAATTGTTACATCACCAGACGTAACACTAAAGTTTCCTGTATTAAACTTAGCAATACCTTTATTAGTTGCTGTAGCATCTTCACCTGATATAGAACCTGAAGAAATATCAATACCTTCTCCTGCCGAGATAGCACTTCTGATATTATCATTTGTTACTTTATCAAAAGAGTAAGCTCCAGTTCCATCAAAGGAGAGTGTACCAAAACCTGTTCCAGTATTAGATGCAGTAAATATATTAACAATCTCATCAGAGTCAACACCTAGGAGTCTGACTTCATTAATAGCTGCAACTAAACTTCCTTTAGCTGTTGTTATTAAGTCTCCTAATGAACCAGCTACTGCTTCTGCTGAATCTATTTCAGAGTTTAGTGAATTAATAGCTTGAACTATATCACTGTCCTGCCCTGATGTTGATAAAAGAGATATATCACCGACATCATCTGATATGTCGTTGATCTTGTTCTTCATATCTAAAATATGATCTGTTATATTTACGTGAGTTCTTGCCATTTAAATTTTCTCTACAATTTGAGCTAACAGTTGTTTAATGTCACCAATCTCATTTTTCAAACTTAGTACATCTGCTTTTAGTTTTTGTTCTTCTAGTTCTTTTTCAGCACGTGCTATCTTTCTTGCTCTTGCTGATGTAATCTCATCTTTATTTATATTAATTATGGCACCCGATTTTGGGTCCCTTACTAAATTAGAATGTCCTTTAACCTTTAACATTATACACTCAGAGCAATTATTCTCAAGTCTTGTATAACTGGTGGTCTTGAAGTATTAGTTGATTTTAATACTATCTTAACTTGGAATTGTGAGAAAGCATCCATGGTTCCGCCATCACCACCTACCAAATATCTGTACTCTCTGAATACATTAATATTTTGATCAGAAGGAATTTCATTTTCAACTGTTGCTAATACCCAAGTCGAATCAAGTAAGTTACCTACGGCAGCAGTATCTGAAGCATTTGTTCTATAGTAAACATCAAAGCTTGCTGCAGATGGTCTATTTGCACCAATTAAAATCTTTAAGCCAACGGCTGACTCATCAAGAGCCACAGGTTGTGTAAGATGTTTAGATAGATGCGAACCACCAGTTGGGTTTGTTTCGGCAATATAAGCTATTGGAATATTACCACCAGTGCCACTTGCAACCTGTTGATCAACTAAATTGTTTACAGCTGTTATAGAAGCACGTTGAAGATCAACTACTGGTGCAACAAATAGAGATGATGTTTGCAAATCAACTTTATATGTAAGAGATTTACTACCAGATAAAGATGATCCAGCCTCATTAGCTGTAGAAGCAATCATCATAGGTTGTGTAAAGTTATTATTGTTTCTATTTGATACAGTTCCATAGATAGTTTCTTTGTCATAAGCAGTTTCAGATCCAGCATAAGATTTACCTGTTGTAAATTTAGCTGAGTGTGAAATTAAAGTCCTAGGTGGTGAAAGTGTTTCAACATAAGGTACTGCTGTATCCATTAAAATGTTTCTTGTAATTGTAATATTAGCTCCACCGCCACTTACAGTAGAACTAGCAGTATCTGATGCACCTGCAACAAACTCAAAGCCTGTGCCATCTACTTTAGTGACTGCTCTTGTACCATTAATATTAGCTGCATCTATTCCACCGAATGTTTCAGCTCCTGCAATTGTTACTGAGTCGCCTACTGTAAACCCATGGCCAAATGCAAGAACAGCAATTGTACCACTTGAGTTCGTAGTGTCTAACGGATTATTATCTAACAGCATTAATGGTGTTGCTGCATTTTCTAATACAACAGATCCGCTTGTTGAAGTAAACTGTGCACGATCAATAGTAAATGTTAAATCTCTTTCCTGATCTGGTGTCCAAGTTCTACTATTCTGAGATTTAAATAATGAACCTAGTGTAGGCTGTTTAGCAACTCTTAGCTCTGTAGAGTTAAGCATTAGATCACCAGATTTGGCTACATACACATTATAGTCTATAGAATCAGCAAGTAGAACAATAGAATATTCATTATTACCATTTAGATAAACTGGTTCATCAAACTCAAAGTATGTTACTGCACTTGCGTCAGCTGAAATATTAACAGATCCAGGTGCAAGAACTTTAACCCCATTAGGTATAATCTCATCTGATGATGGAACACCGTTTACAGTCGATCTAATTTGCATCATTACAGGAACTGTTGAATCTTTAGTTTGGAACTTAACGCCAATTCTAGTTACAAAGATACCATCATTTTCATCAATAAAGAATGTTTGCGCTAAAGGATCTCTTCGTCTCCTAAAGGTGTTAGATGTGGTGACAGTTGAGATAATTAATCTTCTAGTTGATGTGACTGTTGCTTGTCTTGTCTCCAACACACCAGATGATGTGAACGGCTCTTTTGCAATTGATGTTGAAAAATCATCATTAGGTGTACTAATATCAAGTAGTTTAAATTCACGTGTACCAGTTCTAAATTTAATTGCATCTGTATTAGGTATAAAGAACGAACCAGTAACAGAACCATCAGGTCCAGTTGTTAGTGTTGATTTACCATCAGGGTGTTCAGTTGCTCTGTTATGTCTATTACCAAAATCATCATTAGTAGTAGCAAATCTAGTAAATGATTCTGATCTTACCCAATCAGCAACTGGTTTGTTATTAAAGAAAGCATATACTTGAGTATTAGGTTTAAGACCTTGTGCACGGAAGCTAACTTTCTTAGATCGCATAAACGGAATAAATGCAACATCTAATACACGATCATTGACAAGCTCTCGTACTGTCTCTGAAGCAACAACTCTATCAACGCTTGTAAAATTTGTAACTGTTTGTCTGTTATTGTTCCACTGACTAGTTCTAGTAAATGAGTTCACTTCACTAAGATTTTGTCCAACATTTAAGTCATCTTCACGACCAATCCAGTTCCATCTCCAGTTATTCCATAGTAATGCATTATTATTAACAAGTCTTGTTCCACCATCTTCTACACGATCTGGTCTTCTATCAATTGCAGTCCATTCATCTGATGCTGGTGAAAGATCAATAAAACCTTCATTTACAATAACAGCAAATGGATTAATATTCATTGATTCTGTTGCAAGAGGCTGATCAACATAATTTGCATTATCATGTTTTAGATATACACTATCGCCTTTAAGAATTGTGTTACTAGATTGATCAGAGTCATAAATCATTCTCACATTAGCTTCTTGAAACCATGGTCGCATAATCTTGGCTTCTGGATCAATAGCAGCTCTATAATCTGCAGACATATATGACCTAGCTTGATCAGCAAAGTTATCCACAAAGAAACCAGACTGTGTTCTATTATTGCCGCTAGCATCAAGAACATTAAATGATGATGTATCTAATTCAAGAAGACTTAGTGCTGTAGCCTCTTCAACATTATCAAGCCTTTCTTCTAGTTTGCCAATATCTTTCATAGTAAAGTTTTTAGCTTTAATAGTAGATGAACTAAGATCAGTATCGCTAACTGTATATGGATTCATATCAACATGGAATAAATCTAAAGAGTTATTTGGGGCTGGTGGTAATTGAGGATTAATATCAGCTGTACCACTAATAGCATTAACAGTACTATTTTTATCTATTGTCACACGAACTTTTTTACCAAGGTAATACTCTGCATCAAATTGAATTAAACCTGTATTCTTAGGCATCTCATTAATTCTAGCACCTGAACCAAAGTTACCTGAGCTGTTAACACTTGAACGGAAGTCTAAAACATTTCTTAGAGATACTTCTGTACCATTTGCTTGTGTATATGATGGAATATCTTCATAGTCAACTTGACCTGTATAAGAGTTAACTGCAAAGAAGTCACCAGATGCACCATGAGCAAAGTGTTTATATCTTACAAATACATCAGCTGTTTGAGTAACTCCAGCTTTCTTAATCATTCTACCATTTAGATAAGCAAAATCACGTTGACCATTATCTAAGTCATATGATGTTGTTAGATCAGTACCATCTGAGTCTGTAAGAGTAATTCTAACTATACTACTAATATCAGCTTTTGTAAAGTTTAAATTACCAGAACCATCAGGTGTAATTGTTTCTGTTACTTCAGTAAGCACCTTAGTTCTAACAGCAGCTGCTGATTTACTTACATAAGTAAGTATCTCATAATCACCATCAGCAACACCACTTAGTGTGCTAGCTGTTGTACCAGCTCCATTTGCAGTAAAACCTGTATCTATATCAGAATCTGCTTGTGCTGCAATCCATGAACTAGTATCAGCAAAGTTCTCACCTGTTGCTGTTAGTGTAATAGAACCTGATCCACCTGAGATAGTAGCTGTTCTGTATCGTTGTGTTGTAAGACTAATATCTGTAATAACTTTTGGTCTATTTCCAGGGACTGAGAACAATAAACTTGTAGATGCTTCATCTTTAAATACTGCTTGACTATTCTCAAGGACTAATGTCATATAGTCAGTAGAACCAGTACCTATTGATTTAGTATTTCTTTTATTTTTACCCGATGCAATTTGTACATCAAATAGATATACTCTATAGTATGAACCATCTTCCTCTACAGCTCTTACACGAGCAGTACCTATTAGAGTGCCAGTACCAGCTGTATTAGGATAAAGATTAACTTGTGCAAATGTATCAATGTTAGGTAAACCTTTATTACCAGATACTATAACATATTGACCATATGCAGCTGCTGTTACTTCATTATTTTCAGTAATAGTTGTTCTTGGTTTATCAACTTGAATTGTAAGTGGTGAATTAATAACAGCTCGATATCCATCAACATATGCAACACCAGGTGTTATATCAAAGTCTAGCTTGGTCTCATCTGAATCATTGGTATCAAAACTAATAGCAAATCTTTTAGCAATATAGTTACCTGATTCTTCACTTGTTCTAAGAGCCAGTCTGTCTTCTAATTTATTATATTCATCAGTACCAGTAACTTGTGTAACAATTGAACCATTAACAACTTTAGCAACATATACAAAGTTTTCGTCGGCTGCAATATTAGCCTGATCTGCTATATTAAGTCGAATTCTATATCTATCAGCACCTGGTGCAGATACATTAGGAGTTGCACCAGAATTATCATATAATGCAGGTGAATCATTAACATTAATAATATCTTGAGTTACTTTAAATCCAATTACAGCATTCGGGTTAGAAGTATATTTAGAAAGAATAATTGATTGCTCTCTTGCATAGACAAAACGATCTATAGCAAAGAAGTCACCAGCATGAATGGATACTCTAGTACCGGTACCTGTAGCCGGATTAGCAACAGTATTTGTAGATTGTACTGTAAGAGTTTCACCACCACCACTTAATGAGTCACCTGCAGATACTCTAATGGGAGTTGATCCACTAGTTCCACCTGATGTGCTTACATATTTAACATAAATTGTAGCTGGTTCTGAATCTGATACTCTTGCAACTGACTCAAGCACTTCTACAATAATAGAGTTAGATGCTGAAGTAAACTGTATACCAACAATGTCGGCACTTGGTAATTCACCAGTTAGTTTAATAAATTCATATGCATTATTAACAGTAGTACCACCTGGATTAACGGCTGCACCTTCTCTAAATAAATGTCTACCCATCCGAGAAATCTCAGACTGAGTAATAGTTTGTAGTTGCGTTAATTCACGGGCTTGTAGGGCACGTCCGTTGTTAAAGAGTATTCTATGATAGTTGTCACTATCAGCGAAGTCATCTTTATATGTTGACGCAAAAATGTCTTTTGTAAAATCTATTGCCATGTTTTCCTACACCGATTATAATTGAATAACGATTTTAATATCTTCTGTTTGTTCTGCAACTCTAGTTACTGCAGCTCTATTATCTATATAGAGAATATCACCAGTTAGTGAGTTAAACTCTCCTGAACTATCAGTAGCAATAACTCCAGTACCAGAACCATCTATTTCTGATATTGATTCACCTGCACTAAATGAACCAAAGCCTGTTTCTTCATTTTGATGATAATATAAGTTGTCTGAATCTATCTTATCTATATAAGCTTGAGAGCCACCTGCATTTGCAATAGTTTTATCTGCACTAAATGCTGCACCAATACTTGATAGATTAATTTTATTTAATGCATTACCAGTAGCATCTGTTAATTTGGCACTTGAGTATGTGAGAGGATTCTTAATAAGAGCAACTTGACGGAAATCATTTCCTATCACAAAGTCACCTGATTCAGAACCATCTGGTTTTGCATTGAACATAATTGCTCTTGCTCTAAGATCATCTCTTGGATCTGCTCCGACACCAGCTTTTGCACCAAAGATAGGTCTTACTGTTGCACCAGTTCCTCCACCACCTACTAATGTAACATCAGCATAGCTATAACCAGAACCAAATACTAATGTTCCGCTTGAGTCTCTAGCATCAACTTTAGATATAGCTCCACCAGATACTGTTACATCTGCTTTTGCTAATGTTCCGTTACCTGAGATAGTAACTGTTGGTGTTGATGTATAACCAGTTCCTCCAGCTGTTACTGTATATCCAATAATCTCTCCGGCTACTGCTGCATCTTGTATTCCCTTTTGTTCAACAATAGAAGCTAGTGAATCAGAATCAGTTGTTTCAATAAAAGTAACTGGAAGAAAGTTAGATGATAAGAACTTAGCTGCTGTTAAAGCACCGATAGAGTATAAGAATTTCCATACATATCCGTCCGCTGTTTTAAATGCATTACCGCTAGTCCCTGTTGGCTTAACAGTGGAGTTAACCGCATTTCCCGCCGCATTTCTACCTTGCTGTAAACAAATATATAAGTGATTCTCATCAGTAAAAACATAATAAGAAGTTGCTGGATGTCCTTCTATATTATCATTATAAGATGAATATATTGCACCAGATGACCAATCAGTTCTTGGTACAACTAAAGATTTATCTGCAATAGCTTTTACAGATTGTAGACTCAATCCTAAGTTTCGTTCATCACGTAAACTATTCTTAGGGGTAGGAGCAGTATCAGTTGCGTTCCATGCTTCAGATTTACCAATGCCAATAAAGTAATTATTATCCGCACTATCTACATCATCAATGATGCTTAGTAGCATTTGTTTTTTGAGTTTATCTGTTATAATAGCTGTCATTTTCTATGTCCTTAAGAAGCAACTGTTTTAGAGGCTAAGTGCCAGTTTGCACCATCCCACATCATGAAACCAGCTTCATGTGCCGCAAATGCTACTGTTGATGGGTTACCTGTGCCTACTAAGCTTGTTACTGTTACTGTAGCAGTACCGGTTCCTCTATTTACAAAGTATTTAGTCTCACCAGTAATAGTTCCATCTGCCATTGTAATAGCAAGAGCTGATGAAGCATTAAAGATTGTGAGAGGAATTGTTAAGTCTACAGCGCCGTCACCTGTCATAAAGTGTTCACGGTGTACAACTTTGTTATTAATATTAATAGCACCTGTACCTTTAGAGCCAAGTGTAAGACTTACATTAGTATCATCTCCGTCAGCTGTAATAGATGGAGCATTACCAGTTGCAGCATTGGCTACTAATACTTGGTTTACTGCACTAGCAGTTGCTGTTACTTTAATTAATTCAGCACCGTTAGTATCATTAATACTAGTACCAATTTTACCAGTATTGATAAGAGGTGATGTTAATGTTTTATTAGTTAATGTTTGTGTATGTGCTTGGAATACAAATGTATCACCACCTGATAATAAAGGTAATGTAACAGTTCTATTTGCAGATAATTCACTTACACCAAATATATATTTATGATCAGCTGATGTATCATTAATCTGTGGTGATGTAAAAATAGGTGATGTAAATGTTTTATTAGTAATAGTCTGAGTTGCAGTATTAGATATTATCTCAGTACCAGCTGTAGGTAATGCTAATGTTACATCAGCGGATGGATTACCAGCTGTTAATGTTGTTTCATGATCATCAACACTAGTACCTTCAAAGACAACACCCTGATCTGTAAAACTAATACCAGCACTTAACTCACCAGAGTCACCACCGAGCACTTGGTACAGCTCAGCAAAGTTTTGGTTAATCTTTAAACCAGCAACACGTAATGTATCACCAGTTCCGTCGTTAGCGGCTGTGCCTCGGGCTATATCTTGTCTTGCCATTTTAATCTCTATCCAAATCTATTATCTTTATTTATAAGGGTTAGGCTGAGTCTGAGTCATACCAAATGTAATTAACTTCGTCGAATGTGTCTAATTCTGCAGACATCCTTGGTGTATATGGATCACCAATTGCTGAATCTTCATCAAATGTTGGTGATTTAGTAGAAACCCATTCTTCAATAGTATTATAGTTTCTACCAATTTGATCAATTGTAAAGTTAGTATATTCTTCAACTTGTGTGTTAACATCTACACGTACTTCACTATCTAAGAATACATTACGTGGTCTAAGTCCAGTAACATCTAACTGAGCAGTAATATTTGTTGTAGCAATACCTTCGAATACTGGATTCAAGTTATCAGTAAGTATAACATCTGGCATAACTAAAAGATCATTAACATTCTCACTTACTATCTGAACTTCTCCACCAATGTACATACCCGCTGGGTGTACAAATAGTTTATATGCTTCTTTCCATTCACTAATAGGAATAGGTGCTTTAACCAATAGAGCATACTTCTGATATAGTTTATCATCAATAAGATACTTGAGTGACTCTGGTCCTATAAGTGATGTAGTTTCACCTATGTTAAAAATGTTTTCTTTTGTATATACAACATCTGGAGAGATGCTAAAGAATGATCTAAAGAATTGTTCAATAGAAAAGAGTGTACCCTTTGATCTATATAGTGTGTTAGAATACTTAGCAGCTGATCTTTTATTCTGAAAGCCTTCAAAGTATTGTTGACCTAAGAGTAACTCGTCTTCTATAAAAGAAAGATTTGAAAGATCAGTTGCTGTAATGTCTCTATTTAAAAACAAATCGTGTATTAGTCTTGAAGGAGCTTCACTACTATTATCCCACTCATAGTAAGCTTCAAGAAAGCTAACAAGCTTAGGATACTCTTCAAGAAAATATGCAGGTAGAACCTCACGTACAGAATGGTAATCATGTACTGATAGATTACGTCTGTTATTATCTTTTAATGTTTTATCTTGTGACATATATTTCTAAGTGGTTGTAACCACAACTCCAGTAGCAAAAGATGGACCGCTATCATATTCAAGGATATCATTTCTAAGTGGACTAATAGCCGATTGGTTAGCTGGAACAGCACTTACTTTAATAAATGCATCACCACCTATAATAGATTGTAGTCTTAATCCAATAATACTTATAACACCAGTTGCTGAGTTATATGATCCGATGTTATCAGCTTCCACTGATTGTTCACCAAGTGTAACAACTTCAAGTTTATTAGAACTTAGTTTATTTCTGATGATACAAGTTTTACCATTAAACTGGAATGGTGTTGTTTTAATAATATAGTTTACATCATCTGGTTCAGCAAGTCCGACTGGATACCTTAGTGTATGATCTTGAAGTAAATCTGTTGTAGGAGTAAACCTACGCTGAACTTTAATATTAGCACGTGATGATAGAACCGATGTATTAACTTCATCTACATTATTTAATAGATTTGATCTACGGAATGATTGGTTAAATTTACCAACATTAGTTGTAAAGTAATTATTAATTTCTGTTTGTACATTATCTTGTACAGTATTAAGAGATAGTGAACCAAGTTTAGGATTAAACTGGAAGAATATTTCTGTCTCAATAAATGTGGTAACAGGATCTTCAAACTTAATATCAAAGCCAACAACCGATAACTGTTTAGATAGATCAGTAATAGCATCCTTAGTAGTTGCAATAGTATCTGCTGTTACATCTGAATTGAAAACAATAGATAAGAAAACAACTCCAAATTCTGGTAAGAGTGCTTCTTCACCACCAAATGCTTGTATATCTTTAATCAGTGTACCAAAGTTAGATAGAACTAATGTAGAGTAATCAACTGCAGTAACCATTCTATTCTGTGTAGCATATTGGAATGGAGCATTCTTACGAATAGAAGCCATTGTTTCTTCTTCAGCACCACCAATAGAATTGATCACAGTAACTGGTGTTACATTATAGTCTTCACCTAATATAGAGATTTTAGAGTTTGCTGTAAATGAACTAGCTCCGTTAGCAACAGAACCATTAACTTTTAAATACTCTATAACAATTTTATTACCAGCTTCTGGTGCTGTACCGAGTGTAATACCATCTCCGAATGTTATCTCATAGAAACCATTTGGTGCTTCTTTCATAATATATAATCGAGTGTTAGCATTAATTGTAGTTGCTTTACTGATATTAATATATGAAGTAAATGCTGTATCACTTGCTGATTGATATACTTTAACAATCGCAGTTTCCATATCTATGTCTTTATCAGGTATAATATATACATCATCTACACTATCTGGTCCAACAAAGAATGTTTTTGTTTTAGCAACACCTTCTTTAATTCCAATGTTAGCTGAACCAGATGGAGTTAAGTATGAATAGTATCCGTAACCATTATCTGTAGCACTTACTGTCTCTGTAGTCTGAAACGTATATGTTACATCATCCACTGAAGCAGTAAACTTAGTACCACTAGCCAAAGATAGTGTCGAAGGTCTACCTGATAAATCACCAGTATTAGTTGATAGTGTTACAGTACCCATTGAAGCAGTCTTAGATTTTGGAATATAACCAATACCTTCCGCTAATGATACTAGTGAACTTCTTAATTGTGCTGTAGAAAGATATGATTCATTCAAAGCAAAGTTAGCAATCAATCCATTATAGTGTGTGTTAACAGCAAGAACATCAAGAATATTAGATAAACCCGATGCCTCAAAGTTATAGTCAGCAAACTCACTCTTAGCTGCAAGTGCTGTTTTTAGATTGTTCTTGATTGTATTGAAGTCAAGTTCTGTTGATTTAATTGTTGTAGCCATATTATCTTAACCTCGAAACGATGGTATTGAGTGTAACTGTTTCTTCCGTACTTATTACCTTAAAGGTGACTGTTACAGAAAGTGAATTATTATCTGGTTGTAAATTTACATCTACGTTTAATACTTCGGCACGTGGCTCATAAACATAGATAGCATTTCTAATATTTTGTTTTACGGTGCGTGATGTTCTATTATCCGCTAGTTCAAAGAACATAGATGTTATATCTGCACCAAAGTCTGACTCGAATGGTTTCTCTAATCTACCAGTTGCGACAATATTCTTTACTGATTGTTTTACAGCAGCTGCATCTTTTTTCTTATATACATCACCACTCGGACGCTTTGCAAATGATAAGTCTATATCCATATAGTTGCGCTTACGAGATGTAACCACACTAGACGTATTTAGATCCTTATCCTCTATTGAAAGTATTCGAGCCATTCTTTATCCTTAAACCTATTGCTTTTATTTATAAGAGTTTTATCGAGGACTAAAGGCAGTATTAGCAGGATTTGGTTCTAATTCTACTAAACTATCCGTTGATTGTAAACCATTATTAAATTTAGTCTGTACTAATCTTTTAAATGTAACTGCTTCTGGTTTAGTCACTATTGGTGTTTCAATGATGATCTGAACATTCATAGAACCATCAGGATTAAATGTATCATAGTCTAGTGTAAGTTTATCAAATAAACCTATCTCTGCTATATCACAAGCTAAATCAAATGTTACTTCTGGATCCATCTTACCATCTGGACCATATAATTCATATACTACAGCTCTACCTTTGTTTCTTAAATCAAGTAGACCATCTGTTGTAAGTGTTTCCGTTTCAAGCCCAGCGGCACCACCTTTACCATATAGTTCTTTAGCATAGAAACCTTCTACAGCTTTAAGTTTATAATCAGAAAACTTACCAGATGTACCCATAGCATGTTTAGTAATATGAGTCTGAACAAGATAGTTCTTAGCAATCTGTTTCTTATCAGCTAACGATAGTGATTTAAAAGAACCAGCATCATTAGCACCAATAAATCTTGCCATGGTTATTGGTTTATTTAATACAGTATTAGAAGTAATATCAGTTAAAGCATTTATTTCACCAAACTTCTGATCAGTAAGTGAGAATATTTTCTTCTTACTATCTACAATAAATGTCTTAGTTGCTCTCTCAATACCAGCATTACCTAATTTAGATGTTCCTCTTTGTGCAGTACCACTAGCTTTTCTTACTCTACCATATCCACCTGGTGGTGTTGTAGAAGTATACTGTTCATTTAGTTTACCTGCTCCTAATTGAATAGCAGCAAAGTCTACATCATTAAGATATGAAGGATCCCTCAACTTTGATCTCACATCAACAGTATCTAATGCTCTGATTCTTAATGAGTTATATAAGAAGTTATCTACATCAACCTTAACAGTCTTTACACCTATTTCTGATTTAGTAAGAACATCTGATAGAACACCAGATGCAGCAGTGTATACATCAGGCTGTGCTACATTAGATACAGTAAAACCAGATGGAGAGCCAACTCCACCACCAGTTGATGGATCTGCATAGCTTTGTGAATTAGATATATCAGCAACAAGAGATGTTAATGATGTACCTCTGAGATCACCATGAAATGTCGGTGCTGTTACACCTTCACTAAAGTGTGCTCCTTGACCATGATGTCTTACTTCTACACCACCGAATGTACCAGTATCAGCCCATATATATGCTTCAAGTGCTTGTATATTCATCTTAGGTGATGATTGTATTATTCTTGTCTCTGCAGTAAGTTCCATCTTAGATGAACCAGCGATAATGATATCACCTTCTGTAGCTTGCTTATTAGTACCTCTAATAGCCGTAGTAACATTACCAAGATGTGTACTTACTGATTCTCCAGCAACTACTTTACTATCATTACCAGATACATTAGAGCCTTTATTACCAAATACCTTTGATCTGCTATTGCCCTCAATGTTTTCTTTCTTATCACCTTTAGTGTTAACTTCGTAGTTATCACAATTGACTTTAAAATCACCCTTAACATTGATAGTAAGATCACCTTCATATGTAAGTTGACCATTACCTTCTACTATAACAGTCTGATCACCATGAGTAACTTCTACTTTGTTATCTGTTGCTAGTACAACTACAGTACCATCTGGTCTTAATTCTATACCAGAGCCACTATTATGTTTAATAAGAATACGTTCGCCACCTGGTGTATCATTAAACTCAAATACGTGACCAGAAATTGTTTCTTTAACATCAGCATATGGGTATTGTGTAGATGTAAGAGGCGGCATATTTACATCAGCGCCTAATGGTAGTTGATGTGTTTTACCTGATCTAACAGATTCATTTATACTAGATAAGTTTTCATATTCTTTTCTTGGAAACTCTTTATTAGGATCAGAAAAGCCATTAACAGTAGTACCTTGAGTATCTACAAACCCACTACCGAACCTTTGTACTCTATCTTTTAAATCATCTCTTTCGGTTGTCATACTATTGTTCCTGCATTAATCTGTTCTGTTGTAAGAGGACCAGATGCCTTAGCATCTACTATTATATTTGTTTTATTAAAGTTAACACTTACATATTCTGGTACATCAAACCCAGGATCTACTTTACCTTTATCTGATGTATCGTTATGACCTAGTGCTTGTCCAGAAGGCCATACTTCATAGAAGGCTTCTACAAACTTCTTAAAAGAATCCATCTGTACGGCTGTTAAACTATCTGCACTAATGTATCTATTAGGGTTAGGAGTACCTGTTGGACAGTTATAACCACCAGCCATAGAAACACCTATAGACTTATCATTATGACCATATGCGGCTGAGTGAGCACCTTTTCTATCAATAGGTCTACCTCTTTGTATTCTTCCGTCACGTCTAATTATATAATGATAACCACAGCCAGACCATCCATTAGCCAAATGCCATGCGTGTACTTCTGGTGATCCTATGTCTTGATTAGTATATGAACCAGTCCAGTGTGCTATAAACTCAGTGATTTCTCTATTACTATTTCTAAACTCAGCAACCAATTCTTCTTTTGAATCTACATATGTGAATAGATCAGATGATATAGGTGTATCTTTACCTTTCCAACCATTATTGTTTGAGCCAATAACGTATGAATTACCTGTCTTTTTACCTATTGATTTATCATTATTAAATTCAACAGTATCATTTGGGTTGATAAGGATCTGATTTACCTTTTCTTCAATGTCTGCATACTCTTTTGACGACTGACTTGCTATTAGTTTAGTTGCTTCTTCCCTATCATCAGTCTCAATAAGATTAACAACTTCCTCTTTATCTACATTTGTACCATTAATTAAATCATCTAATACTATATCAGTATTGGTATCAAGTTTACGTGTTACATTAGATAGTAGTGTACCACCTGTGAAACCAAGTATGTTTGAAAAGTTACTCTTATATGCAGCAATAGATTCACTGAGACCAGTAGCTGAACCAATCTTTTCTTCTATTGTTTTTTCTATTGTAGATACACTCTGCTTACCATTTGGTGCAGCAACACTCGATAGTATAGCATCTGGTACTTTTTCATTAGTTACATTCTTTAATGATCTTGATATAGCTTCAGGAGAACCAGTGCTGATTATAAGTTTTAACTCACCATTTGCAAGTGTTTCACCAATAGCACTATTGATCTCTGATATTCTTGCACTTGATAGATTACCAATCAGTTTGTCTTCTAATCCTGGCACCTTACCAGTGATTTCTACTATAGAATCAACGGCTGCTACAGCTTGCGATAAAGGATGATCACTACCACTTAATGGTACAATACCAGATACGGCAACACCAACATCTTTAAGACCAGTCTCTAGTTGACAAGATGTCTGTCCTACTACTTGTGTTTTTTTATCTAAAACTTGATCTAAGTTAGAGTTACTGTTTAAAGTATTCAGCTGGCTATTTAAAACATTAATATTAATTGCCATTATAATTCTCCAAAACTCTTTTAGCGTTATCTATTCTTGCTGGCTTATTTGCGGAGGCTGCATTAGGTCTCTCATACTTATCACAAAAATATTCAGTTGCTACTTTAATATTAGTTAATGTCTTAAACTTAGCATATCCTAAGTATCTATTTGTAGTAAAGTCATGTATAAAGAAAGCTAATTGTGTTCCTAAGTCTTCTATATCAAGAAACCTTTCATCAGCAAACTGTTCTAACTCTTGTTTGCGACCTACAGCTGGATTCCATTGGGCTATACCATATGATTCTTCCCCAGGTACTTCGGATATTCTCTTTGGATCCATACCTGATTCGTGTATAAAGTTACCTATGATAGCTGCTGCTTGTACAGGACTAAAGCTATGAGAGATAAGAAAGTTAAATGCTTTCTCTGCATTACTCTCACCTACTAGTGCTATAGTGGATATAGTATCTTTTATATCTCTATTTGATTCTGTTCTTACTGTAGAATCATTTTCAAATCCATTATTTGTTCTTTCACCTGACTCAAATCTAGGAGTTGAACCAAGAACAAGAGGTACTTGAGACTGAATACCATCCATGAATACACCAAATACTTGTGCCCCCGGCTTAATACCAAGTGATCTACCTAGACCAGATACACCATCCTCTGTAGTAGGTGTTACAACTTGAGCCCAAGGGAGTGATCTTTCTGGTACTTCATTCACATCACCATTATGAATACCATAAATTCTTACTTTAATTCTACCCGCTCTAAGAGGATCTTGTATATTAACAACAACACCAAGAAACCACCTTTGAATATCACCATAGTATGCTGACTGAATTGTTGATAAACTCATAACTTACTTACTCCTAAGGTAACAGTATGTTTCTCATCAAAGAACTGGTGATCTAAAGATGAAATTATAAAGTTACCAGACTTCTTTTCATCTACGACATATTTATTATCAAAGAACTGAACAACTTCTATAGCTATAATAGACCCTGGTCCAACACTCTTAGATGCCATAAACGGTAATCCATTTACTTTAATAACAGTACTATTGATATTCAGTGCATTGAGAATGCCGTTTCTTAAAATTTTACTCTTTAGTTTATCAGTATCTTTATTATAACCATATCCATTGGCATCTTCCATAGTAGGTGAAACAACACTAAATATAAAGTTTGATTCAAAATCAGATATTTTCTTATCATCTATCTTATATTTGGTATCATATAACTTAGTATCAGGAAGAGCATCTTCTATCTTAAACTGTTTGTTATTATTACTTGTTCCGTAAACAGTATCTAATACTTCATACCTAGCTCCAACAGCACCACTTATGACTGATGTTAATGTACTCGAATTATCATTGTATTCTATCTGTTCTATAGTAAATAGCTTTTTAATAGTATCGTCAGTATTTGCTATGGCACCAGAAAATACAAATGGATTATTAAATGCTGGTTGTTTATCTATTATGCTTTCAAGTGAAGCTACTTTGATATCATCTGAATGAACTGTACCGAATAAAAAGAAAGGATATCCACTACCTTCTGTAGTACACATATTACGAATCCATTGAATGGTTTCTATAGGTGTAAGATAAGGTGATATAATACTCATATTCTCTTGAGCAGGCTCTGAGCCTTTTAGTAATGTTTTATCTAAAGAAACATCAAGGCTACCAGTAAGAATTTTACCTATTATCTGAAGTGGTGTTCCCTCGTAAGCCTTACTTAATACTTGAAGATTACTTTTAAATACTGGTTTACTCATAAGACTAAAGACATATGATATAGTCTCGTCGTTTACAACTTCTTTTTTATCAACTTTAACCATAACAAATGATTTAGTAATGGTTGTTCCAGTAGCATCTGATATTACTTCAATATCTAATGTCTCAGTACCAGAGAAGTTTATTCGATCAAATAGATTTAAGTTATCAACTATAAGGATTTTACCAGAGATACCGATGCTTGTTATGTTCTCGTATAGTTGTAGTTCAGCAATAGCACCAGATACATCTACTTTAAGACCTGTTGTTTCATTCACTACAAGAGCAGTTTGATACCTATACTGTGAGGCAACTATATCAGACATAATCTAAGCCTTTAACTCTTTATTGAATTGTCCAACTACTTGTTCTATTATTCTAGGATTAATAATACTTATCTGAGATAGATCATCATTAAAGTTAATAAGTCTTTCAGCATATGTAATAGGTACTAATCCAGATGTATTAGGGTTAAGAGGATCAATATCAACATGTTCATTATCTGAATTCTCATAGTGATGTATTGAATCATACTGCGCTACTTCACTAGTAATAAGACAAGTTTGTATATCACCGCCTGTACCAACACTTAATGTTTCACCATCATTAAAATTACCATTAGCATTTACAATAATAATACCAAGATCAAGCTTTACTTCTACAACAGGACCAGTTGAACCAGACTGTGAACCAGTTACAACTTGACCTTTCTTAAAGTTAGTATCGCTTATATTAGTTGCTGTAGTAATAGCCCTATGTGGATAATTCTTTTGAGCCGCTTCATATATACGTGATCTATCTAAAGGCCAACCGCTTTCTCTTAATTTCTCATTAGCCATAAAGAATGTCCAATAGTAATCAGTAGTACCATAAAGTCTAAATGATAAGGTATCTGCTCTTTCACCTGGTTGTATCGTATATTTCTCATAAACTGTCACATCATCTCTAAACTGATCAATTAGATTTACATAAGTGTTTAGTTGTTGAAATCTAACAAATGGTTCAGCATCTCCAAAATTATATAATGTTTGTGGAAAATTTTTAAAATACATTAGTAATCACCCTTAATGTCTTCACGGTTAAGTGGTCTTGTTTCAGTAAATGATAAGGTAACTTCTACATCAGTAAAGCCACCATCTTTATAGAATCCTTGTCCAGCATTATTATATGTAGTAGTAACATTAGTTAGATATGATGGTAGTATTTTTGTAAATACATCTTTATCTCTATATAACATCTTTATCTCAAATGGATCTGGAAACTTATAACCTATAGCAACTTGATCAAAGCCTATCTCCTCTGGATACATAGCTGTTCTAAATTTCTTAATAATACTTTTAATTCTAGCAACTTCTTTAGGATTATTAGGGATGAGTTTAAATGAAAAAGCAAAGTTTCTCATAGGAACACTATTAAACATTGTTCTACTATTAGGGTTTAATGATACACGTGTAGCAGATGATACAGCATTAGCGGCTGTAGTGTTTACTTTACTAGCAACTTTAAGTGCAGCTAAACTACCAGCACTACTATTAACATTTTCTATAAGACCATCTATAAGACCAGATGTTGTTTGTTGTACAGCACTAACGGCTGCTTGAGCCAAGTTTTTACCACTGTTAAGAGAATTAACAATTCCAGCACCAATAGCACCAAGTTCTACATTCTGATATGCAACACCATCATTAAAAGGAATACTTTGTGGCATATATAATGATACTGACCATGGTCCATTTGCTTCTAATGGTTTTCTTTTAATAGTTTTAATAAGTCTTTTTTCTTCTGTATTAGATAGATTATTTATAGGAGAACCTAGACTATCTCTTTCTGTAGAGACACCTTCCGCATTCATTTCAGATAAATCAATTTCTCTTACAAAGTTTTCTAACTTTTCAGCAGTCAGAGGTGCTATCTCAATCTGACGGAATATAATCTCAGCTGGATACTCATTTGTATCATCGATTGGAAAACTGTACTCTGCATGTTCCATGTTTTAAACCTTAATATATAGAAGTAATTAGTATTATTTATAAGGTAAATTATGGCTCATAGTGGTAAATTTAAACCAAAGAATATTGAAAAATACAAGGGCGACTTTACTAAGATAACATATAGATCAAGTTGGGAGCTAAAATGTTTTAATTGGTGCGACCAAAACTCTGCTGTTAAGTATTGGTCAAGTGAAGAAGTTGTAATACCATATCTTTATGCTGTAGATAAAAAGTATCATAGATATTTTATGGATCTGAAGATCACATGGAAAGACGGATCTGTTGATCTTATAGAGATTAAACCAGATAAAGAAACAAGACCACCAGACTATCCTGGCAAGAAAACAAAGAGATATATCAACGAAAGTCTGTCTTACATTAAGAATGAGAACAAATGGGAGGCAGCCAGAGTATATGCTAAAGATAGAAATTGGGGTTTTCAGATATGGACAGAGAATACTTTAATTAAGATGGGTATTATGCCTAAACCAATTAAGAGATTGAAAGCACTTAAACCTTTAAAACCTTTCAAGGCGAAGAAGAAAACTACTAAAAAATAGTATAAATAACATCATGAGCAAGAATTTATTTAATAGAATATCCGCAGAAGCACTCAGAGCTGGTATCACACCAAGGACTGACCAATCACGTGAATGGTTCCGTAAGCGTGCGCAATCAATGCGCAGAATCAATCGTGAGGGTTTAATGCGTGCGGAGTCTCTACAACTATCTAAAACTAGTGTAGTAGGTAATATGTACATGTTCTTTTATGATCCAAAGCATAAAGATACATTACCATACTATGACCAGTTTCCTCTTATCTTTGTTATAGGAGATGCTAAAGGTGGTTTTATGGGATTAAACTTACATTACTTGCCACCAATTCTAAGGGCTAAACTACTAGATGGTTTAATTGATCTAAAGAATAATGATAAGTACAATGAAACAACAAGACTAAAACTTAGTTATGAGTTACTCAATGGCTCATCTAAGTTTAAAGAATTTAAACCTACAATAAAACACTATCTTACAGCACACGTTAAAAGTAGATTGGCATTAGTACCACCATCAGAATGGGAAATTGCTACATTCTTACCTATGGCTCAATGGAAAGGTGCTTCTTCCAACCAAGTGTATAAACAGTCAAGGAAAATGATATGAGCTTTAGCGTTGATCAGATGAAATCTCTTATAGGCAAAAAGGGTGGTCTTGCAATGGCTAACCTATGGAAAGTACAATTGCCAAACTTAGGTGTAGAAGCATCATATGATCTAAACTTACTTTGTAAAGATGTACAATTGCCTGGTCGTCAGATACTTACTCAAGAGCGTATCATTGGTATGAAGCAGAAAAAAGTTGCTTATGGTTATGCTGAAGAAGATGTTTCTATGACATTCTATGTAATGAATGATTACGGCATTAAAGAATACTTTGATGAGTGGCAATCTAGGATCATTGACTTTCAAACAAAAGAATTAAAATACAAAGATGATTATGTCTTTGATATAGAAATTACTCAATTACAGAAGAAAAAACGTAACGGTCTTACTGTTAATTTTGAGATAGACTTTACTGCAAATAACTTAGCTGATCTATTTGATTTCAGCATTACAAGTGATATTGAAGTATATAAATGTAAATTGATTAGAGCATTTCCAACTACGATTAATGCTCTTCAACTAAATAGTGAGCAAAATGGTTTGCTTGAATTAAACGTCCAGTTCAGTTATGATGACTGGGTATCTTAACATGGAGTTATTATGGCTTTACCAAAACTAAACGACCAACCAAAATATGAATTGATCATACCTTCTACAAAGCAAAAGATTAGATTTAGACCATTTCTAGTTAAGGAGGAAAAAGTTCTTTTACTTGCTATGGAATCAAAAGATGAGACACAGATTTTATCATCTATCATTGATACTATTCAAGCTTGTTCTGAGGGTGAATTAAACACATCTAAACTAACAACATTTGATATTGAATTTATGTTTACACAACTAAGATCAAGATCAGTTGGTGAAAATGTTAAACTATCATTGGCTTGTGGCGAATGTGAAGAACCTAATGAAGTATCAGTACCTATTGATAATATTAATGTACAAGGTAATATGAATTCAGAAGGATCTGTAATTGAATTAAATTCTGATATATCATTAGAGCTACAATGGCCTACTTATAATAATGTAGTAAATGAATCAAAGGATTTATCTGGTAAATCAAGCTCTGAGTCTACATTTGATATGATTAAGATGTGTATTAAGACTGTGATTACTGACGAAGAAAGAATAGACTTTGCGGGTGAAAGTAAAGTTGATCAAGATAACTTTATTAACTCTATGAATACTAATGATCTTAATGGTATTAAAGATTTTATGGAAGATATGCCAACACTTAAACACGATGTTAAATTTGTTTGTCATAGTTGTAATAAAGATAATGAAATAACACTAAGTGGTATGCAAGATTTTTTCTAGTATGTCTGTCTCATAATAGTATAATTAATTACTATAGAAATAACTTTGCTTTAATGCAACACCATAACTATAGTTTGAATGAGATAGACAGTTTAATACCATGGGAAAAAGAAGTTTATATAACAATGCTTGAAACGCATTTGAAAGAACAAGAAGAAGAAACCAAAAGGCAGAATAATGGCAACTAATCTCGAAGATGTAGTAAAGCAACTACATAAGAATAATACAGAGACTGCTAATCTCAATAGGAACTTTAAACAATGGTTCTTAACTCAAGAGCGTGCACGATTAGATGCCCTTGAGAAAGAACGAGAAAGCAAGTCCGATAAAAGTGATAAGCCAGTACAAGCTACTAAGATTAACGGAAATAATGGTGATAAGTTTAATCTAGGTCTATTTGGTTTAGCTGGTCTAGCCGGAAAGCTAGGAACATTTCTTGCTGGTATTAGTGCAATAGGTTTAGCCATGGTTGGATTACGTGGTTGGGAATTACCTCTTATCAAGAAGCTTAACAGTCTTACTGGATTTACAGCAAAGATTGGTGATATAATTGAAGAAACAAAGGGTAAGTTTAAAACCAACTTTAAGACATTAGTACCAAGGCTTGGTATACAAATTAGGTCTATGCTTCGTCCTTTAACTGTAGCATCTACAGCATTGGGTGCATACTTCTTAGGACCAGGTGCAAAGATAGGTGGATTTATAGGTAAGTTTTTTGGTGGTGCAGCACGTGGTGCTGTTGGAGTTGCAGCCCCTCTTTTAAAACTTATGGGTAAGATACTATATCCTATAGGTATTCTAATGTCTGTATATGATGGATTTTCAGCATTCGGTAAATCAGATGAAGAAACATTCTTAGGAAAATTTGGCGATGGCTTTTCAGCATTTGTCGGTTCATTTATTGGCGCACCTTTGGATCTAATTAAAAATGGATTGGTCTGGGGTGTTGGAAAAATGTTTGGTCTAAGCCCTGGTGCAAATGGTAGGTATAATTCAAATTCTGGTTTAGGTAGATTTTTAAATGCCGCTAAAGGTATGAGCTTTGAAGAAACTATTAAAGGTATTGTTAAAGCACCGTTTGATCTTTTCACAAATGCCGGATTATATATTGATGAGTTAGCAAGAAAACAAGAAGAAGGCGGTGATAAGGCAGTATTTAAGAAATTGTGGGAAGATACAAAGACAAGTGTGTATGGTACTATTCCTGCTGCCGAGTGGTTATTTGATCTAATAATTGGTAATGCAGCAAAGACTTTAGCTGAAGTCGCAACTAGTAAAGAACTTTCTGATGAAGAGTTTACAATAAATCCAATAACGTCTGTTAGAAATTTTATAAAGTTTATTAATGGTGAATTAGAAGTACAACAAGAAGATAAAGATGGTGCAGTAAAAGAAGTTTCTAAGTTTAAGATGTTTTGGAAAAATGCTGGTGATAATGCAATGAAAGATTTAAATGGATCTTGGTTAAATATTCAACTACAGTTCCAAAGATTGACAACATTTCTATCTGAGATGCCACAGAAATTAATGATTATTACTGTTAAGAAACTTAATAGTAAACTACCAGAATTCTTAAAAATGGATACACTTGAAAATAGCCTTACAAAAGAACTAGAAGCTATGCAGTTAAGAAATATTGAAAGACAGAATAGTGTTCTTTTAAAACAATTACAAAGCGGTAATATATCTACTGGCCAATATTTACAAGAGTCAGCTGCTTTACTTAGAAATGCTGATAGAGGTGGTAAAGGTCAATTATTATATCAAGATAATAGTCAGAATAATCCAATAAATAATGTGGCAATTAACACTATCCCTGGTCCTTTGAGATTATCAGCATCTGGTAATGATAATACCTTTGGGGCTACTGCTAATACAAGTAAAACAGGACCTTCAGGTTACTAAAAAAAAAGGGCGGAGAATAAACCCCGCCCCTTTAAGATATTTAATTAATATTAATCTTCGGCTGCAAGACGGGCAAAGTATGACATAGTGTCATCAGTACCTGTACTCTCCATAGCCTCTGCCGTTACTGGCTCCACAGCTGCCGCAAAGGCAGGTGCTTCAGAAGCAACCGGAGAAGGTGCTGCAGAAATTGTTTCTAACTCTTCACGAGCTTGAGTTGTCATAGTGCTAGTACCTAACACTTTATTCAACTTAGCTTTTAACTCATCATATGATTTATAGTTCTTAGGATCAGAGAATTCTGTTAGATCATGTAACTTGCCATAAATCTCTTCCAATTCACTTTCATCTGAAGACAAAGCACTTGCTGATGCAAACTCAGACTTGTCATAGTTTCGGTAACCTTCTACTTGACGTATCTTTAGTTTAAAGTGTGCACCTTCCCAAAAATCAAATGGGTTGATAGGTGATTCATCTGCAAACTGTGGCTGCATAACATCCATGATTTTATCAAAGATTTTCTTACCGAACTGATATAACACAATCTTACCTTCATTAGCAGGATTAGCTGGATCAGAAACAACCATTGCATTAACTACATAGTGTAGTCGCCGCTTTTGTTTACGAACTATTTCTTTATTCGAGTCAATACCCGAGTTCCAGAGTTCTGAGTTATGCTCAGACACTGGGTCTTGCTGACCAATTGAAGTCAATGATTTTTCTATGTACCACTGACCTGTTGGTCCTTTGAATCCATGATCCCAATAACGGACCCATGGTAATTCAGAACCTTCGGTTGCTGGAAGAAAGCGAAGTACAGCATAGCCATTACCTGCTTTATCCACCGTTGGTTTCCAAACACGATCATCACCATAATTTTTCTTACCACCGCCACCGGCGCCAGCGGCATCTGCGGCTGAGATAAGTTTTGAGATTTGATCACGATTACGTTTTAGGTTTGCAAAAGACATTTATATTTTTCCTTATGTTTTTATATTGCTGAAGTATTACTGTAATATCATACTATATTTTCGGCTCAATGTAAACCCTTTATTCTTCAAAAGGTAAACTATTTTGCCTAGGGAGATAGTTCAAATTCATAGCTTCTCCCTCTAGTTTCTCAACGATAACACCGTTGAGAAATTTCTTTACATCTTCGGGCTCAATGTTTGTTTCTTCACAGACATCTATCACTGCATCCATGTAGGATAGCTTTTTGCCAAATACGGTAGTTTCTACCATACGAGAGAATTTACTTTTATTCAAGAAAACTGCTTCACTCATTTATCCATAGCCCTTAATATAATTGTTTCTTTATTTAGTCTTCCATTAGGCACCTCTGTTTTAGTAGTCAGAGTTCCCCACATCTTATTAATCTGATTAGGTGTTTTACCTAAAGCAACTGGGAGGACTTCAGAAGGTTTTCTGATCTTCGTCATCCTTGATTCATCAAGATCAAAACCTTTTAAGGTAGTTCCCTTGACTTCAAACCCAGTTGCTTTACGGCTTACATATTCGGTCAGCTGTTTATATTTAGTGTTAAAGGTATACAATCTCATAGCACCAACAACCATCATTGGGTGTATTGACTTGATCTTATATTCTTTAGACTCCAACAAGAACTGCATCTTAGCTACTTGTTTATCTGCACTCTTAACTCTAGGTTTGCGAGGTGCACGTGTAGCTTTTTTGCTCATGATGTACTTTTGCGCATCATCTATAATATGCTGAACGAATTCCAGATATTTCTTTCTAGCACGTGCTGGTACATTTTCATAACCCTCAATCAGATCAGGGGTCTTTTTTGTAACCAACTCATTGAGTTCATCACGCAATGGTGTGTAGTAAGAAACAACTGCACTAGCTGTCGACTGCGGATAGGCATCTTTAGTCAGTTCGTCATATACAGAATACTTCATCTGAACTTCATGTTTATCGTCAAAGTATGCATCAAGAATATTCTCAATGCCGCCAATAAACTCAGATGTTTTTTCTTTTATGATCTCAGCTGGTGTTTTGCGAGGTTTAATTGCTACATCAACATTCTCTTCCTTAGCCTTTAAGGCTTTATTACCTAATACAGTAATATATTCAAAGAATGTTTCCAGTGCTGCTTTTGCATTCCAATTGGGAGGGAAATCATGCCCTTTTTGCTCCCACAAAATAGTAGAAGCAATAAAGTGCTTGGGTGTAAAAGCATATTCTGGTGCAGCAAGATAGACCCGCTGGGTAGGCTTATCAAACGTAGCACGAATATAAGTTTTGATAAGAGATGCAATATCTTTCTTATCTACTTCCATTCGAATGTATTCATTAAAGTTACGAAAGTTATTTTCAGGTGCAGCACCAAAACCAGTTTTCTTACGTGCTCTTGGTAGCGCCTTAGTCTTTTTCTTAACAGCCATAATATATCTCCGTTTGATTATATAACTATTATAACACATATAAAAACAAATGTAAAGTGTTTTCTTTACTTTTTTTAATTTATTTTTTATATGGGTGTAAAACTATTTCGCCATTTTCGTCCCAGTTATGTTTAACAAAGCCTTGTTCACAGAGGTACTCAATTGTATCACTAACAATTTCGTCACGTGATTTTGAAAAGTAATTCTTATGAATATAAAATCCACATGCAGCACAACCAATGCCGTATAGTAGTGTCAAAATATTCTCATCAATATACAATGTAAGTACCTCCATTTAAATTATTATTTAGCTACAAGAAAAGGATACAACCTTATCTAATCTGAAAGACCTCCAGCCTTCAGCCTTAACATCATACACAGGAAGAACTTCTTCGTTAATATTACGAACTTTCTTTTGTGTGATACTATCACTTTTAGTAGCAGCGGGAATAATATCAGAACGTAGAGTACACATCATATCACGTTCATCACCATTCACTTTCTTAAAAATAACACGACACGTGTTAGTCTCAAGTTGTTCAATCATTTCACTTCTAGTTATCATATAATATTCCTTATTTTAAGTGGTATGTTCCTTGAGGTAGTTCCCAAGCTTTCATAAGTTTGCGGTACATCTCCGCAGTCATTCCAATTACATTAAAGTTGTTTTTATCTTCCTCCCATTGTCTAATAAAAGCATCACCATTCTCAGTAAAGTGTACAGTAACATCCTCAAACTCTTCAGTATTATCAAGAATTGTTACAACAGTTTCGTTATACTGGTGATCATGTTCAATTGTAAACATTAGCTTCCCATCTTTGATACTTCTATTGCTTGATCCTTATTAAGAATAGGAACAGCATTAGATTTGTGCATAGTAGCAATACCTTTAATAAGAGTACCGGTATATTTTTTACCTTCTATCTTAGCGCCATTACCAGCAACTTTATCAGAAGTCATTCTAGGACCGGTATTATAATCAGGTATCTCAGTACGATACTCCGTCTTAGGTTTATCTTTAATACCCATTGACTTTAAGAAGGCTTCGTGTTTTTCTTGAGCTTTCTTCCAGCCTGGGGCTTTCTTTCTTTTAGATTTACCATGGACTTGAACGCCCTGTATCATGTGCATACTCATATAAATCTCCAAACTATTTAAAGTAGCGCCTCAGAAACAACAAAAAGGAAGTGTACTTTTAGGCTATGCCCTCCGTACGAGACGCTAGTTAAAATAGTTTTCGTGGGAGAGACTTTCCTGCAGCGCCTCTCCCCTTATCTGCATTATCGTTAGCAGCTAACGTCCGGGTTTCTATTCGGTACCGGCTGTCTATACCCACCTAACAAAACCTTGTACATTGGCAGTTAGGTTTTTCGATAATAAATGAGACTAGTCCCAATCGTTATCGAATTTTGTAGTCTCCCGCATTGTATCACCATAATACTGATCAGCATACTTAGATGCATCAGTCCATTGGTAGATATTCTCACGATATGCAGGCTCTTGCATTACATTAGTCTTACGAACAACAGGTCTAGCATTAACAGTTCTAACCTGTTTAGCAGATGCTTTTTTAAGTTTAGCCATTTTATTGCGACGGTCGCCAATCTTTTTGATAAGAGCTAAACGGTCTGCTTTTTGAGTTGATGTCATAGTCATAATATAATCTTTCTTTTTTGTTTCTATAATTAGTATAGCATATTTTAGGGGTCTTGTAAACCCCTAATTTACTTTTTTTTAATTTATTTGACTAATAAAGTCTGTAGCATCTTGATCTAAAAACCCTGATGCCAATTCGTGTAGATAGTGAAAGTTATCTGACTTAAAGATAAAGTTATCTACTTTAGAAGGATCTGCTTCTACTGTACAGCCGTGGTCTGTAGCAAATTGTTTAATTTCTTCTACAGAAGCGGTAGTGATTTTAAAATCTATTTCGTAGTACATATTACACACCTTTCTCTGAACGGATTTCAGTTACGATTTTATCGAAGTCTTTATAGAAACCTTCTTCGCTTGCATAAAACTTAAAGCACTCGTGGTAAGCATCAGCATCTACAAAATTCCAGATGATTTTACTATTAATATCTAAATTTTCTGGGTTAACCATTGCGTTACGGATTGAGTTAGTTAATTCTGTAATAATGTTTGACATAATATAGTTCCTTATTTATTGTTTCTATAACTCTTATAACACATCCAATAACTAATGTAAACAACTAATTTACTTTTTTTTTAAATTAATTGTAAATACAGCAAAAGTGTTACAATTATGTTACACCTCACATTGAGCTTCAATTTCCATTTCGCTTTCTGTGAGATTTACATTTTTTTGAAGAGTAGCACAAATCATATCAAGTTCAATTAATACATGCTCTTTAGAGCAGTTATCAGCACGACGAATAACATCTTCAATAAGATTTTTCATTGTTAATGCATCTTGAATATCTTTTACTATAACCATAATATAGTCCTTACTGTTTGTTTCTATAACTATTATAGCACATATAAATACAGATGTAAAGTGTTTTTTTAATAAAAATGCAAATTAAATTATAAGGTAGTGATAAATTGAATTATGAAAGATTATTATCCTTTGGTGATATACTAGAATTAAATATACAATGTGATCCATATAAATTATTAAATGAGACTAAACCCTATAAATGGTTAAAATATAATCCACGTAAAGATATAAAAAGATATGGTCTCAGCTTAACATCACTCACAGGAGAAATTGATGGTATTGACCTTGACTCTATCTATGAATATAATAGAGTAAATAATGTAAATTTAGATGAGACAAGTTTTACAGAACTAACTGATATATATTATAATAGCTCAGAAGTTCGTAAGATTATGGATCCTTGGGTTGATACAGGTTTAGGTAGAAGTCATATTATACATCTACCTCCAGGTGGTCACTTCCCACCACACAGAGACTTATCACACTTTGAAGAGGATCAGAAAACTTTTAGAGTAATAGTTCCATTAATAAACTGTAACCCTGAGCAAGCATATTTTATGTATGAAGATAAACCTTTACATTTTAAACACGGTAAAAGTTATTTTATGAATACAAATAAAATGCATAGTGTGTTTTCTATGTCAGACTGCTATCTTATAGTTCTTAATGTTTTTTATAATGACGATAATGTAAAAGAGATTTTATCTAATTTAGCATATAATTAATATCACCCTTATAAAAAACATACTGTTCATTATTAGGATATATTACAGGAATCTTTTCTGGGTGAATATGCCAATCATTAAATATATCTGATCTACCTTTTTTTAATCTATTAAAGAAACCTTTACTCTTATCTCTGGTCCATATTATTAATGGATAGTGAGATATTCTATCAAGACAATATTCAAGTTCTAAGAAGTTATCTATTTTTTCAAGCAAATCTTTACCATCAGTTCTTTGAAATGCAAAATATCTTGACTGAACTCTTATTGTATTCTCATTTACTATTTGACAACCAGACATTAATATTGGTTTTGTTCCTTCAAATACAAAGTTAAACATTACCATATCTTCAAGATGAAGTCTATTTGTTTTATAATTTTCTTGAAGTCTATCCACAGATTGTTCTGCAAGTAGTAAAGCCTTTTCACACAATAGAATATCATCATAACTAAGATTTGTATTTTTCTTACCACCTATAATGTAAGGCAAAATCTTCATGGAGTCTCTCCCAATTAAAATCTTTAAAGTAAAATGATACTTGTATAAAAAATCTTTCTACATTCATATCATCTATAAAATGTGGTATCTTTGCATGTGGCATTGTTGGACATCTATATTGATGTGTATGTATTATTGATTCCTCATTAGATATGTCAGATAAGAAATGTATATTATAATGTTTAGGGTCAATAGGTATAATTAATACAGCATCTCTATCTGTGTCTATATGTGGTTTTATATAATACTCTGGAAGTTTATGTGTTAGCCATGCTTGAGGTGGTTCTCTATAATCATATGATATAGATGATAATTCTGGTAACTCTATCTTATAATTGCGAACACCATTCCACACATCATCTGGTTTGTTTAGATCAATAGTTTTTATATCAAAATCAACTCTAAACTTAGGAAGTTCAAGTATGAAACATTTTTCCTGATCTGTAGTGATTAACGACATCATTAAACTCCCAATTAATATCTCCAAAGTTTACTCTGAAAGAAAGCATCTTACGTTCCCTTCTTTCTTCTACAGCATGAGGGTGTTTAGTATTTAAGAAAGTAGGGCAACGGTACTGATGTCTAAAAACTTCCTTATATTCGTAATCGAGACCATCTTCATATGGTCGTCTGTAAAAGTCTGTATCTAATTCTTCCATTCCTTCTTCACACTTATCAACATAAACAATATCATAATCAAGAGGTGCTATAGGATAGATTAAAACCACATTTCGACCAGGTGCATTATCAATATGAGGTCTCATCCATTTACCCTCTGCCTTTACTGTTAGGTAAGGAGTAATGTCTGTTCCTTCGTCAACATATTCTCTGTTGATTCTATTAATTGCAGATTGAATTCTAGGATCATTATTAGTTCTATACCATTTTTGACCATCCCATGATCTTTGATCATCACCTAGTAATTCACCTTTAAGGCTCCAAAGTTCTTCTCTAGGAGGAAGCCAGTCAATTAGTTCAGGCACTTCTATAATATATTGGTTTACTATCTGATCAGTTATTTTCATCAGTTATATCCTCATATATATCTGTAAACCATGGTTCATTAAATTTTTTTACTAACTGATTATCTCTTATTAGATATGCAAATCTTTTACAAGTTTTACCCATAACATCTTCCCACGTACCAGATATTTCAGAAAGTGTTTCACAAAATATACCTAAAGGATCTGCTACACAATCTATATCAGAATGACCATACTGTTCGTTCCATGCAGCCATTGTATATGGAGTTTCTACTGATATAAAAACAACTTTATATTCTGGTAGTTTATTAATGTTTGCTGCAAACTCTGGTAAATGTTTATCAGTACATGTTGGGGAAAAAGCAGCAGGTATTCCAATAAGTATAACATTACCTTCAGGTATATTATAAGTATCTGGTTTTCCGTTTATGATCTTATAAAGTGGTGAACTGTTTATCATGTAATACATAATCCTTATATTTGTCCATAGATTTTTTAAGAAGTTGTTGATGTTTAGGTATATCAACAACCCCAGACATAACTATTAAAGCTCGTTGATCCATTGTAAAACCTCTATCTGTACCGTGTTCCCAAACTGATCCATCATACACATATGTATTAGTCTCCTCTGGTAATACAGGATAAACTTTAGTTGCTCCTGAATCTTTACTCATATAGAAAATTTCTTCATCTGGTTTTGTTACATTTGACCAACGTATTCTATACTGAGAAGGTGCGCTATCGGTTAAATGTGGAGTCATATAGATAGGTTCATCATAATGTGGTGGTGTTATACCAGGAGGTTGAACAAATGCACATTGTCTCATTGTTTTAAAAGGCAGTTGATCTATAAAGTTACACAGTTCTGGTACTTCACTTTTAGCCCAATCAAACCATGGAGCATCACCATCTATCTGAGTGTACATATTCTTTTTTAAGAATAGAACTCTACCTACAGCTATTGTACCTGCTGTAGTTCCTTCTTCCATTTTAGGATCAGCCCATAAAGATTTAATGTGTTCCAAATCCATATCAATGCGAGGCATATCTATAGGTGTGTAAATAGCATCTTGATAACCTTTGTATTCATTATGGATCTGTAAATGATCATAGTCTGGTCTATCATTATGTGGATCCATATTTACATACTTACGTTTACTAACATCAACTGTTCTTTTTTCTACTCTATATCGTAACGTCAAGGATAAGTCGCCTTCCTGCAAATATCTCACAATCAACTAAAACTGACTCAATAGTATATTCTGTATAGTATTGATGCAAATCTTCGGTAATTGTATTTAGTATAACTTTATCGTCCCAGTGCTTCTGATCATGATATGGTTCTTGTATAATAGCTTTCTTTGCTCCATAGAAATTCATAACCCATTTAAAGAATTCAAAATGATCTTCTCTATATAATAACACTCCACTAAAAATAACCATATCAACATCAAAATCTACAAGAAACACTTCAGTGTCATTCCAGCTTTCACATCTAAATTCTATATTACTATGATCTTTCCAATTGTTTCTAGCAATATCTATAGGTTCTTGAGATGTATCAAAGCCCATATATTTAAAATCGTGTGTTAGATAATCTAATACTGGACCATGTCTACAACCAACATCGACAATACCTTTAGATTGATTTGATGTAATTATATCAGCTTGAGTTTTAAATATTGGTGAAGCCGCTTTAGTATCTAAGTACCACATATCTTCAAATTTATAATCTTCCTTTAGAGGAACTTTTACATTCTCTTGACTAAAAGATCCTAAATCTGGCCATGGAATATCTACCATATCCATACCGCAAAACTATATCTATTACCTTTTGTAATAGGAAGAACCTGATGAGGATATAAAAAGTTAGATGGAAATATTAATGCTTCACCTGCTTTTAATTTAATCTTTTCCTCTTCCCAAAACTCTAATTCGCCGCCTTCATAGTTATCATTTAATGCACCTAGAACAGTAAGTGTCGGTATACCTCTCCTTGTACCATCAAATATATTTCTAACATGATCAGCATGAACTCCCATGCCGTCAGAGCCAGCAGGATACTTTATCCAAAAAAACCTTGTTTTTCCATTCCAATATGAAAACCAAGGTAAATCTTTTAAGAATACATTGATATAACTGTCTACTGCCTTGGATATAATATCACTTAAATTAGGAAAATCTGCTTCTGTAACTTGATATGGTAATGAAGGATTATCTTGAACACAAATATTCTCAGGGCCAGCATAATTAAAATCTTTCCAGTTTGTCTGATCTAATTCTTTTATTGTTTGATCGGCTTGTTTGGAAGATATAAGCTGTATTCTTTGTACATAATCTTTTAAATTTAATTTCATATCATATCATCAAATAAAGGTGTTAAACATATACGAGCAACATCATCAACTCGTCTCCGTCTTGTATAATATCTATCTGTGGTAGTAGCTAAGTAAAAGACATCTGATGGTGTTAAATCATATTCTTTACATAACTCCAACTGTTTATCTCTATACTTATTGTACATGGTATCCACAGAAAAGTTATTCATTATTAATTGCATAGTTCTAACACCACCATAGTTCCAGTTCTCATATTCTTTTAATCTGTGTAATGTTGGATGCGGTTCTTTTGTATAAACTAAGCCTAATCTTTGACCAACTAGACCAAACCCTTTAGAGAAAGAAAAGAATACCTGTTCTGTACGTTTAGGTATATTAATAGTTTTTATATCAGTTGAACTAACATATGTACAATCAAGTATCACAGGCTGTTCAGCATCAGAATGTAATATATTACCTGTTGCTGCAGAAGGATTAGAAAGATATAAAGGTTGATCTAAAACCTTTGTACCTTTTCCACCAATCATATTAGCATATTCATATTCACCTTTAGGTATCTGCCACTTTCTATTTTCCGTAAGTGACCAATGATGTATAGCGTCTGTTGCTCCGTGAGTATAATAACAATATGGAAAATCTGATAGATCAATCATAGGGCTTACCCAATGCCTATGAGTAGATTCGACGTGATCCAATTCTCTGGTTGCTTGTCCAGAACCTCTGCTAAAATATGTATCTGCTACTGTCTGAGCTAATAGTAATATTTCTACAGCTTTAAAACGAGGTACATTTACATATGGGAAGTTTCTTAATTCAGATTTTCGAATAGTCACCGGCAGCTCTCCATAACATACGGTCTCCCATCACAGGTGTTCGTCTGTGCAGAGAAGTCAATTGATCCATTAAAAGCATATCACCTTTTTGGAAGATATGATGTGTCTGATACTTGCTCTGAAAGATAATAGGCTTTAATCTTTCTATAAGTTCATTATGGTCTATGCGAGTTGTTCCAAGCCATGCTTTACATATAAAATGATATGGAAAGTAAAAGTAATACTTATCTGTATGAGGATGTCTACCAACTAGTGGTCGAATAGAACCTTTGTTCTTACTCATAAACTCAAGTTCTGGATCTTCATCATCTAACGCATACATTGTATTGTTTTTAAATTTAAGACGTATTCTTACATTTTTAAAATACTCTTGATCCTCTTCAGATAAGTCATAGAAAGGATCTGAGGTATTACATATAGATAATGTAGTATTAGGATCACCTTCTACACAATAAAGGCTGATTAATATCTTATCTATTTTGTTCCTGCTATTACCATTAGAATGCCATCCTAATTCACCACCACCGAACATACCAATTTTCTTACCAGAGTCATCTCGTTTATCAGTAACATAAAAAAGTTCTGGCACTTCCTTTGAATTCATAAACAACTCATGTCGTTCAAGTTCTCCAAAGCCTTTCATATAGTCAATATAAGATTGCTCTGTAAATTCTTGATCGTAAAATATTTTATGACCCTTTACTTGTACTTCACGTGCAATAGGCCAAAGGTGTGATCTATTATAATACTGGTTACTATCGCAAGTCATCTGTACCATCCAAACTAAACATTAAAGCAATACGTGGCTTATCACTCATATTTACAACTGCATGAGGATACCCTATATTTAGAAAATATGCATTACCACACTTCAGATTATATGCTTCTAACTTGCCGTCACGTTTAAATAAATTAATAGTATTACTGTCTCCATATATTGGTACAATACACCTTACTGCATATGATACATCATAGTCTACATGGAATGGAATGGTTTTACCTGGTGCAAGTTTAGTAATACGAATACGACTTGCCGGCGCTTTACATTGTGTTACTACTTTTTCAATGTAAGAATAACTATAATCATCTGTAGGTACATTATATAAATGTTCTTCTCTGCGTCTTAATCTTTCTTTAATAGATGATGTATGAGGTAATACTTCAGATGGCGTTGTAAGATTAATCTGTTCAAAATTATCATAGACATCTTTTACAAGGTCTTCATGATTCATACATAGGCCAGGATTAGCTGTTCTTACATCAACAAACTTATCTTCGCCGTGAAGCATATCGCAGTTTTTTCTTAGTTTATCCAAATCAATATTAATATTCAATTTCATAATTGTTGGTAATTGATTTTTCTTCATCTATTTTCCTTTAACAAATAATCTTTCAGCAATCCATCCTGCTGTATCATATCTATGTAGTCTTATTTTTTTAAAGTTATCATGATGATTTTTATGATATCCTTCACCTGCAATAAATAAATTTAACCATGGTACATTTGAAGGACCATTACTATGACCTACAGTATTTAATAAACCAAATCCAATCTTAGCAAAGATAAACGGTACAAGAGCAAATGATATAAAGAAATATGGAGAGATGATGTAAGATATAGCCCAAACAGAAATTAATATTTTAAGCCAATGATTATGACAGAATACTAATTTTGGATTTTTATATAAGTCTCTTGCATACTTTATAGGTATTGTTGGTATCGTCCAAGTTGTGGTTAATACTTTTAAATAACCTACATGTTTAGGAGCATGAGGGTCTTCAGGTCCATCACTATGAGTATGATGCATTCTATGAGATGCAATCCAACCAATAGGTGTTCTAATACATGCTATCATTAGCATTGCTAATCCCATTGTCTCAAACCACCCAGGCACTTTAAATTGTTTGTGACAATAATATCTATGTAATAATATGGAAGCACCAAAGTGTGATATGACTTGTGACCATATTAATCCAATTACTATTGACGTTAGAAGCATTTCTATTCCTCAATAAACTCTTTAACGTCAATACCACCGAATATTTGCCAGTTACAACCAAGGCTTTCAAAACCGTGTGTATTTTCTAACCATTCAAATCTACTAAGCCAATCATCTTCTAAGTTTTTTTCATACTCTTCATCTAATGCTTGTTGTTCATCTTCAGTAAAGTGATTACCAAAGTGTACAAAGTCCTCAGAGCAACCGTCATATGAATCCTGAAGTTCAACATTATTATAACTCTCGTAATCCCAATCATCTGGTTCGTTATTAGTTTCTTCATCATAGATACAATCTTGTAAATCCAATTGTTCTATCTCATTTTCAATATGCACAATAAACGTACCATTGCGCCAACAAATTTCAGTATTTAAAGCACGTCCGTCTTTATGTTTAAACATTTCTATTTCGTATAAACTTTTTTTCCAGCTTGCTGTTATCTCGTAAGATTTTCCAATTTCAATTTTCATATTAACCTCTATAGATTTTAGTAATCATTGTTTCAAATTGTTCTACCTTATCTAAACGATTTGGCCAGAGAATGTAATCTTTCTCTGGATTCTTTTTTAGATTAGTAAGAAGTGGTATGACTGAGTTGTAAAGATTATCTAATCTTTCTTGTACAGAATTAGCTTCATCAACTGCTTGAGTTGCTTTAGCTACAGCTTTCTGAGAATATTCTAATTCATCCTCAGTGACTGCAGTAAAGCCGAAATCAAATATATCACTCATGGTTTTTTCCTATATGTAACCTTCTGTAATGTATTTATAGATTTCTTTCCAGTTTTTAGCTGATTTAGATACAGATTTTGCATCTTCACGATTTCTATTGAAAGGGTGTTCAATCATAATACAGTTAAGACCCATATTAGAACCAGTGATAATATTCTCTGGTTTATCTTCGATCCACCAACATCCAGTATCTTTATACTTTAACAAAGCATCATCTTTATCTGCACCACATGGTAGAGATACTAAACTTTCAAATGCTGTTGGACCAAATAGTTGATCAAGATTATACTTACGAGCTTTATATGCAGACTCGTTAGTATTCATACTTGTAATACAATGGAAAACATATCCATGCTCTTCATGTAACTTGCGTACATACTTAATTGCATCACGTTCTGGTTTCATATAACCAATTGCTGAAGATAAGTTAAATGCCTCAACATACTTCTTAGCTTCAGGTACAGACATTCCCATTGCCTTACCAAGATCATATTCATCAGGGCTTACACCACTGATTCCATGTTCTTCTTTCATCCATCTACCGAATGAGTATAGCCAATCTACTAAGACGCCATCGCAGTCTGTTAATATAATTTTTTCATTTAATGTATTCATAATATAATCCTTATTTTATTGTTTCTATGTGTATTATAGCACATATTAAAACAAATGTAAACAACTATTATACATTATTTTCTTTTAATTTAATACAAACTGCTTGTGTACCTGTATCAAAATAACCGCCACCTTTACCGTGGTATTCACTGAGTGCTTCTCTTGCTAGAAAACAATTCTCCATTGTATCAGCAACAGTTACTTTTTCCACGTACGGTACTGTTTCATAAAAATATATAAAGACAAGTACCCACATTATAAATCCTCACAGTGCATTAGTAAATCACTAAAACCTATTTGTAATACACTATATTCGTTCAGCTCACTTTTAAACTCTTCAATTTGTGAAATTTGTTCTTCAGTAAGTTGTTCGATTTCTTCAATACCATAATACTGAAATATATATTCATAAACACTGTCTATGATATTACGTTCAAAGTTTTCTTCATACTTATGTATTCTAGGCCAGTTGAATTCTTTAGTCATAGTGTTCTCCATACTACTTTAATATAGTGCGCATCTAAGTGTTCTCTATACTCAATCGCATCAAAGGTACACGTAAATGCCACACCATTTATAATATGTTTAATCATTTATTATATTCCTAGTATCCCAAATAAGTTA
>Ga0206677_10000260_pt1 | contig 49009 bp, 86 predicted proteins | sample M130m12015metaG_FD_155475 | JGI IMG/M metagenome (GOLD analysis project Ga0206677, IMG submission 155475) | Ammonia-oxidizing marine archaeal communities from Monterey Bay, California, United States - M1 30m 12015 | ecosystem: Environmental > Aquatic > Marine > Intertidal zone | place: USA...
GTCAGGTTAAAGAATACGAACAACAGTATGGCGGAATTAACGCCAAAGAATTGTATGGCAACAAGAACTATGTTGTCCAATATCTTCAAGAGAAGTTTCCTGATAATATAGAATTCGATCGTGATAGGATCAATGTGTCTACTATCGATATCGAAGTTGCATCTGACGATGGGTTTCCAGAGCCAGAGTTTGCAGAGTATCCGGTTATCTCTATTACAATCAAAAACAATATCGATGACATCTATTATATTTGGGGTCTTCATGATTATGATGTAAGTAAGTCTATCATGAAAGACTTCCCAGTCATGTATGAGAAGTGTGAATCAGAAACAGAGCTGCTTCTAAAGTTTCTCAACCATTGGGGATCAGCAGTAAATTCGCCTGATGTTATCACTGGTTGGAATACTCGCTTCTTCGATATGCCGTATCTTATTAACAGAACCGGTAAGCTTCTTGGTCCTGACGTCGCAAAAAGATATTCTCCATGGGGCTTAATCAATCCACGTACTATCAAACAAATGGGTCGTGAGTTACAGTCATATGAAATCACTGGTATCTCCCAACTCGATTATTTAGAATTGTTTAAAAAGTTTGGCTATTCATATGGTGCACAAGAATCATATAAGCTTGACCATATTGCGCATACTGTACTTGGTGAACGTAAGCTTTCGTATGATGAGTTTACTGGCTTGCACACACTATACAAACATGATTTCCAAAAGTTCATCGACTATAATATTAAAGATGTTGAGCTTGTTGACCGGCTCGAAGATAAGATGGGTTTGATTACTCTTGCGTTGACTATGGCATATCGAGGCGGTGTTAACTATTCAGATACGCTTGGTACTACTGCCATATGGGATTCTATTCTTTATAGAGATCTATCTAATCGTGGTATCATTGTTCCATCGAATGGTGAGAAGTTTAAATCAGAATATCCAGGTGGTTATGTTAAACCTCCTCAGGTCGGTATGCATGACTGGGTTGTATCTTTCGATCTAAACTCACTGTATCCTAACATCATTGTTCAATGGAATATGTCGCCAGAGACTATCGTCGAAGGTGATCGTCTTACTATGAATCCTGATATTGCGCTTACCGAGAATCATTCTAATCCTAATCCAGAGTATGCGCTTGCTGCTAATGGCGTTTCGTTTAAGAAAGATAAAGAAGGTGTATTGCCTAAAATCATTGTTGATTATTACAATGAGCGTAGTATCGTTAAGAAGAAGATGCTAGCAGCTCAGCAAGAGAAAGAGAATGCTGATAAGTCTAATAAGGCTGAGATCTATCGTATCGAACGTGATATCTCTCGTTATGAGAATGAACAGATGGCTATTAAAATCTTGCTTAACTCTCTTTATGGTGCACTCGGTAACAAGTACTTTCGTTACTTTGATTTACGTGTGGCCGAAGGTATTACTCTTACTGGTCAGACTGTGATTCGTTGGGCTGAGAAGTCTGTTAATGAATTCATGAACAAAGTATGTGCAACTAAAGACAAAGACTATGTTATTGCAATTGATACTGATTCGGTTTATGTTAACTTCGGTGAGGTTGTCAAGAAGTATGTCAAGCCAGGTGAAGAAGTACAAACGATTGACAAGATCTGTGAGGATCAGTTTATCCCTATGCTTGAGAAATCATATGATCGCTTATACAATATGTTTGCATGTTACAAACCTCGTATGGTTATGGCAAGAGAAGCTATTGCTGATCGTGGTATCTGGACAGCCAAGAAACGTTACATTCTAAATGTGCATAACAATGAAGGTGTTCAGTATGCAGAACCAAAGCTTAAGATCATGGGCATTGAAGCAATTAAGTCTTCAACTCCGGCTCAGTGTAGAGATGCATTAAAAGCCTTATTCAAGGTTATTATCACCGGTGAAGAATCCCAGACTCAAAAGGCTATTGCTCAGTTCCGTGAATACTTCAGCACACTGCCAGCCGAACAGGTTGCTTTCCCTCGTGGTGTAAATGATATTACCAAGTGGGCACGTAAGCGTGATGGCATATATGCAAAAGGCACACCCATACACGTACGTGGGGCTTTGCTATATAACTATCATATTAAAGCAGCAAGCCTCGAGAAGAAGTATGAACTGATTCAGAATGGCGAGAAGATTAAGTTTTGTTATCTTAAACTTCCGAATCCTATTCGTGAGAATGTAGTGTCATTTCCAACGTATTTGGCGCCTGAGCTTCAGCTTGATAAGTACATTGATTACAATAAACAATTCGAAAAGACATTTCTAGATCCAATCATCCCAATCCTTGATGCGATTGGCTGGTCACCGGAACCTAGAATCTCACTAGAGGATTTCTTTGGATGACACCATTGTTTGATACAGCAAAGACTGAAAAAGAATATAGCAATAAGCATGGTACTGTAGTAAAATACATATGTACTACTAAACTAACTAAGATTGCTGATTATCACGTGGATATATTCCACCGTGAGGATGCACATCCAGAATATGGTTCGCATTACTTTGCGTTGTATAGGAATCCATATGCCGATAATGCTGTAATTACAGTAGTAAATGTAGATCCTATAATAGATACTATACTTGAAAATAATGGTGTACAAACCATTAATAATGTGGTATAATTATAACATAATAGAAAATGGAGAAAGACATGACAGATTGGGCACATGATATCCACATGATGCATCACAAGTTTGGTGTAAAGGATTGGTTCAAAAAGAACAAAGATGATAAAGATCTAATGAAGAAATACCTTAAATTTCGATTAGATATGTGTCAAGAAGAAGTAACCGAAACATTCGATGCAATGAATGCCGGTGATTCAGAAGAGATCGTTGATGGTCTTATTGATATGTGTGTATTTGCTATTGGTACACTTGATGTATTTGGTGTTGATGCTAATGAAGCATGGAACCGTGTATATCAAGCTAATATGGCAAAAGAACCTGGTGTTAAAGAAGAGCGGCCAAACCCATGGGGTTTACCAGATCTAATGAAACCAGAAGGGTGGACATCACCTACACACGAAGGAAACCATGGTGACTTCCCTAACGCTGTTTAAAAGTATATACGACAATAAGACTGAAAAGTCTATGGAGTTCTCGAATTGGCAACAGTTCGAGGCTTTGTTGTATGAACTGTCTAAGCAAAAATTAGAGGATAAAAAGTCAGCCCAACTTATCTCCCCTGCTAGTTACATTAAAGGCACAACGCGTGCTAATAAAAATGTAACTGGTTGGGGTGGATGGGCTGCAGTAGATGTTGATGACCATGATTTTAAAGGAGATTTAGAAAATGAACTACGTACTAGCTTTGGAGATTTCTGTTACGTTTGCTATAGTACTGCTAGTAGTACGCTGGAAAAACCGAAGTTCAGGCTTGTCTTCCCACTTACATCAGAGGTTGCAGTGGCTGATATCAAAAGATTTTGGTGGGCACTCAATAGCGAGCTCGGATCAATCGGAGATAAGCAGACTAAAGACTTATCTAGAATGTATTACATTCCAGCGACGTATAATAACGCTAACAACTTTATATTCAGTAATCCTGGTAATCATATCGATCCTATGCTCCTTATAAGCAGGCATCCTATGCCTGAGAAAGCCAAGACTATATTTGACGGTATGCCCGAATCAATGAAGCAGGCTATCATGCAATATAGAGCAAATGGTTTAACTAATACAAACTACTCATGGACTTCATATACTGATTGCCCATTCGTAAGTCGTAGAATGATTGCTGAATACAATGCAATTAGTGAGACTGGTTGGTATGCCAAAATGTATTCATTTATGGTATCCGTAGCTGGTAATGCAGTAAGTAAAAAATATCCCATCACGTCACAAGAATTGGTGATGATGTGTCAAGAGCTCGATCGAGATACTGGCGGATGGTACAAAAATAGAGCGTTTGACACTGAAGCTGAACGTGCAATATCATATATTATGGAGAATCAATTATGATCGGAATACATCAAGGAGTAGTTTCTAAAGAATTTATTGAACGAAGAGATATTATGGCTCCAGTATTTAATGCTGGCATATTCGGAGCAGACGCTGAGTTTCCTGAACATCACCAATCAGAAATAGATTCTATGCAAGAACTAAATGAAACATACCACTATGACACATATCATTCTGGATTATCTGCATCTTTAGACTATAAAATGTATAGTCAAAAAGGTGTACACATATCAGCATCAATACAAAAATGTATTAAAGAAGATGTATTAGACAAACTTGTGATATGGAGATGGCTGCCATTCTATACAGAACTTAAAGAAGGAATGCGTGTTAAGTATGAGATCCTTGCTATTGTTGATGCAAAAGAAGCATTAAATCAATTAAATGAAGAAAATAGGTTTACATTTACTTTATAATGTGGTATAATATACAAATAATAATGAAACGGAGACATCTATGAAATATGATAATGGCAAAGCCCCTTTAGCTTTAGTTCCTGTTGATGCTATCAATCAGGTTGCTGAAGTACTCGGCTTCGGTGCTAACAAGTATGGTCCTAATAACTGGCGTGATGATGGCGATAGCACTGAGTGGTCTCGTACATACTCATCTATTCAACGTCACTTAAATGCATTCTGGTCTGGTGAAGATCTAGATCCTGAATCTGGCCTAAGCCATCTTGCACATGCATCTACTCAGCTTATGATTCTTATGACTCATATGTCTGATGGCCATCTTCATATGGATGATCGCTACAAAGTAGGAGATGAGTAATGCTAATGTATAGTGTAAAAGATATTCGAGAGTTCTTCATCGGTGAACTTGCTGATGAAGCATTTACTATCGATAAGACTGGTCAAAAGACTATCGAAATGATTGGTGCAAACTTTATTGCAAGCGAACCTGCTATCTTCGGCACACCAGTACAAGAATACATCGATGCAGAGATTAAATGGTATGAGTCACGTTCTACTAATATTCTTGATATTTATGGTCCAGGTAGACAACCACCTGTAGCATGGCAATATGCATCAGATGATGATGGCAATATTAATTCTAACTATGGTCATTTAGTATTTTCAGAAAAGTATTATTCTCAATATGAGCGTGCACTAGAAGAACTATGGCAAAACCCTGATTCTCGTCGTGCTCAGATGGTATACAATCGTCCATCTATCTGGACTGAATTCGATGAGAATGGTAAGTCTGATTTCATTTGTACGAATGCTCAAACATTTTATATTCGTGATAATGTATTACATATGGTATCGCAAATGCGTTCTAATGATGTAGTATTCGGTTATAAGAACGATTATGCTTGGGCCCAACATCTCATGGATAAAGTTGTAGATGATTACAATGCACTAGCTTATGTGCATGAAAAAGCACCTATTGAAAAAGGTATGCTAACATGGCAGGTAATGAACTTACATGTCTATGAAAGGCATTTCGATCTTGTCAAATAAATGGAACAATAGATACTTAGAACTTGCTGAACAAGTAGCAAGTTGGTCTAAAGATCCTTCAAGTAAAATAGGATCTGTTGCAGTTGGTGATAAAGGTCAAATCTTATCTCAAGGCTACAATGGTTTCCCACGTGGAGTTAATGACTCCGAGGATCGATATAATGATCGACCCACTAAATATAAACTAGTAGTACATGCTGAGATGAATGTCATCTACAATGCTACATATAACGGAGTATCTTTACATGGATCAACTTTATTTGTGTTTGGTCTTCCTGTCTGTTCTGATTGTGCTAAAGGCATCGTCCAAGTAGGAATCAAAAAAATAGTAATGCCCTCTCAAGAGATACCTGCTAATTGGCAAGATTCTTGGGCATTAAGCAAATCAATATTTGAAGAAGCTGGAGTTGAATATGAATTCTGTGATTACAAATCCAATATCTAATATACCTGTTAATGAGAAATCTCATGTACATGGCTGGACACAAATATGGCGAGATCAATTAGGATCTTGTATTGACCATAAGTGCACACCTAAGGTAAAATCATATGATAGGGTTTACATTGATCACGGTGCAAACTTCGGTGGAACATTAAATCTTTTTGGTGGAGCAACTAAAGAGGTTTTTGACCGTATTAATCTCATTGCTTCTTGTAATGATATTATTTCGCTTGATCATGATATGCCGAATTATGGCGAAATGCTTAAGAAACGTATTGGTGCTAATACCACATACGAAGGCATAACTGAAGAATGGTGTGACCGACTAAGTTCAAGATTGTCCTCTGTTTCTTCAATGAAACAAGAAAATCTTAAAATGAAAGGAATGACAATTGGTGACAGTCATACAAGCTCTTTTAGCCACCGTAATGATATGGTGTTTCGTAACGATGGCAAAACTTTACACGGGGCGCTTAAAGCAGGCATTCGGTCTCTCCTCAGAGGAGTTACTCCGTTTGGTACAATCACTTTATGTTTGGGTTCTATTGATATTCGGCATCATATATTACGACACAATGATTTTGTTCTTAAAAACTTTATTCGGGAGTATGTAACTCAAGGTAAAGCTTTGGAGACCATGTATGATTGTAAAGTATTCTTTGCTGCTCCAGTTCCAGTTGAGTTCGAGGAAAGACGTATACCTAAATCTGGGTTCTACAAGAAAGAACCATTCTATGGATCATGGCAAGAACGTCATGATTTGACAAATAGGTTTATTGATGAATTGCACAAACAAGCTGGATCTGTTGTTATGCCACCAGAAGAATGGTATACTATGAATCCTGAAACATATGCTAAAACCTATATGGAGCATGGATCTTCTTTCCATATTGCTCCGCCATTTTATAGAAGAAACGATTGGGGAGTAACCGGACTTGGCGCATAATAAACATATAATTGATGGAGTGAATAAAGATGTCGGACCTTTATATACAGCTGAAGATGCTAGAGATGAATTTCTTTACCTTGCTTATGATTGGGAAGATCCTAATCCTGTACCTCGTATTACCGTTCATGATGGTATTAGGGTTGTCAGGGATGATGACTTGGTTGGTAGCAAAGTCCGCGGGGGTGATTGTCTCATCTCTTCGCTCCCTGATCATATTGATACCATTGTTTATGTTCAACCTCGTACTGGTCTTGCTGGTGTTTCTCTGCTTGATGTAGCAAAGCGACATGGTAAGAAGGTAAGACTATTCATGCCTTCTTCTAAACGTATATCAATGCATCAGGCCTGTTGTATAGAACGTGGATGTGAATATGAATTCCATCGTATTGCAGCAATGCCTAACTTAAACTTGATTGCGAAGAAGTGGGCTGATGCTCATCCTAATGCATTCTTTGTTCCGTTAGGATTAAAACATGAATTAGTAACCGCTGGTATTGTAAAGGTAGCATACGAAAATATAGAAGAACCAGATGAAGTCTATACGGCCACGTCCACGGGCGTGCTCACACGGGCACTTCAAATAGCTTGGCCTAATGCCAAGTTTACTTCTGTTTGTGTATCACGCAATATGAAAGCTGGTGAACTTGGTGTAGCAGAACCGATATCAGAACCTCTTGCATTTACTGCATCAGAGAAAAAAGAAAACCTTCCGCCATTCCCTAATATCGATACATATGACGGTAAGGTGTGGAAGTATATACCTAAGAACAGTGATAAAGATATCTTGTTCTGGAATGTAGGTGCGGAACCTGTATTAGAAGATGAAACTATATACGATCGAATTGATTCATATAGAGATTGGGTGAAGAATGAAAAAACAGTGGCTGAATGAAGAAGCTTTAGATGTATTCTCGGAATACTATTATCCTCGTGCTAAATGGTTACAAGAGAATGTAAACTGGGGAAATCTAGATTATAAATGTGATGAAGCTGATAAAGCTGTCAATGATCCTTTAATGCAGACTATTGACATATATGATTGCTATACTCGTAATGCTGCTGGTTTCTCTAATGTACTTCAAGACTTATGGTTTGGATCTAAGACTCCAAAATGGCGATGGCAGAATGAAGAACGCCGTGCACTTAACAAATCAAATGATTCTATTCAATGGAATTTAAAAACCTGGTTATATGTATTCTTATGTCATAGGATTATGGGATCAGGTGCGTCATTCGAAAATGATCATGGATATCGTAATAATGTAATACAATTCTGGGGTAGATTTGAAACTATTGATGAGATGGCAAACGATCTTGTATTCAATAAAAAGCAAGGGAAGTCAATGTTCACATCCATTGGCAACCAACCACCTGCGCCAAAAAAAGGTACATCTAATGTAGATTTTATGACGCGTGAATTACCAACTTTGATAAATAATTTCACAGAATGGTTACAAAAGGAAACCCGTGGTCATAAAGATATTGTTGATTATCTTAATGGCTATAACAAAGAAGTAGGCCACCGAAAATTTAATTTCGTGTACGCTGCCTTTTCTATGGATTGCTCTGATTACTTCCCTCAATATGTTAATGTAGATAGCCATACCTATTTAGGAAACAATGCTGTCCGCTGTATGAAAAGGCTCTCAACAGGGTGGAAACCAGACGACTTTATGAACCTGCTGGTAGAACGTACCGGTGGAAAAGCAAAAGACCTTGAAGATGTGATGTGTGACTTTGTTCGCTTTGGTCAAAACTATGTACCTCGTGGTAATGGTACATTTGATCATGTATCTGCAGACCTGATGAATGCTTCAGGCTGGGAATCAGGATGGGAACAAAGACAAGGTACACCGCCAGAAAAGGGTGTACAACTCGATGAATTTATGGTATAATATACCTAATGAAACTTATAGGAGAAATATATGTCTGTAATGGATAGACTAAAGAAGAATTCGAAAATCAAGGGTACAGACATCCTTGCTAACTCGAAGATCTTCTCACAACAGGACTTTGCAAGTACGCCAGTCCCAATGATTAATGTGGCTCTATCAGGCGATCCTGATGGTGGTCTAGGCTCTGGGCTAACGGTCCTTGCTGGTCCATCAAAGCACTTTAAGACTTCATTTGCTTTGCTTATGGCAGCAGCATATATGAACAAGCACAAAGATGCTATTATGTTATTTTATGATTCAGAGTTTGGTTCACCTCAAACATACTTCGAATCATTTGGCATTGATACATCACGTATCTTGCATACACCTATCACTGATGTTGAAAAGCTTAAGTTTGATCTAGTATCTCAACTTGAAGCTATTGAGAAAGATGATCGTGTAATTATCGTAATCGATTCTATTGGTAACCTTGCTTCTAAGAAAGAATTAGAAGATGCTATTAATGAGAAATCAGTTGCTGATATGTCTCGTGCAAAAGCACTCAAAGGTTTGTTCCGTATGGTTACGCCATATCTTACAATGAAGAATATCCCTTTACTTGCTATCAATCATACTTACAAAGAGATTGGTTTGTTTCCAAAGGATATCGTTGGTGGTGGTACAGGTATTTACTATTCAGCTGATAACATCTGGATTCTTGGTCGTCAACAACAAAAGACTGGTACAGAGATTAAAGGTTATAACTTTATTATCAATGTTGAGAAATCACGTTTTGTTAAAGAGAAATCTAAGATTCCGGTATCTGTAACATGGGATGGTGGCATTGAACGTTACAGCGGTTTACTTGATATTGCAATGCACGGTAACTTTGTTGCTAAACCTTCTAATGGATGGTATTGTAGAGTTAATCAAGAAACTGGTGTCCTTGAAGATCCTAAATGCCGTGAGAAAGAAACACTGACTAAAGAGTTCTGGGAACCTATCTTCGCAGAAACTAATCTCAAAGAATACATTAAGTCACATTATACCATTGGATTAAAATCAATGCTTGGTGAAGATGTTGATGTATTTAGCGATGTACAATCGGAGACAACCAGTGTATAATGTAACCACAAATGATTATAAATTCGTTGAACGTGCTGATGACGACTTTTATACTGTTGAGCTTACTACCGGCGATTGGGCTGGTACTAAGTATCAATATGGTAAAGTAAGCGCTAAGATTGAAGAAATCAATGATGATGAAGATGGTATTGCAAGGCTAAACTTTATGTGGACGCTAATTGAAGGTGATGAAGATCTTGCCGAGAATCCTGCCTTTCAAGACTATATAGGTAAAGTATTGCAAAACATTTTAGAAGATGCTTTTGACAGTGGTAATTATAAGATAGGAAATGATGATGATAGCAAACGTACCGACAACGATTCTGCGGAACCTATTAACCAATGATGAGTTTACCCGTAAAACTATTCCTTTCTTAAAGAAAGAATATTTTGAGGGTGCACAGCGGTTCGTATTTGATGAAATATTAAAGTTTGTTAGTAAGTATAACAAACTGCCAACCCCTGAAGCGTTGTCTATTGAATTAGATAACGCTAATCTTCCTGAGCAAACACATATTCAAGCTCATGAAGTTGTAGATAGTATTAAGGAGTTCGTCCCAGATGATATGGGTTGGCTCCTTGAATCATGTGAAAAGTGGTGTCAGGATCGAGCAATCTATCTTGCCATCATGAAGTCGATTGAAATTATTGATGGTCGTGATGAGAAACAGACAAAGAATGCTTTGCCTGAAATCTTATCTGACGCTCTTGCCGTTTCATTCGATACTAACATCGGCCACGACTATGTCGGTAACGCTGATGCTCGGTATGACTTTTATCATACTGCTGAAGAAAAATTGCCTTTTGATCTTGATAAGTTTAATCTTATTACAAAAGGTGGTTTACCGAAGAAAAGCCTAAACATCGCCCTTGCTGGTACCGGTGTTGGTAAATCTTTATATATGTGTCACTGTGCTGCTGGTGCATTGACCGATGGTAAAAACGTTCTTTATCTGACCATGGAAATGTCAGAAGAAAGAATAGCTGAACGTATTGATGCTAACTTGTTTAACGTGCCTATTGATCAACTTGAAAATCTATCGAAAGATATGTTTCATAATAAAGTAAACAAGATCGCATCCAAGACTTCAGGCCAATTGATTATTAAAGAATATCCAACTGGTTCTGCGCATGTCGGCCATTTCCGTGCATTGCTCAATGAACTTAAACTCAAAAAAGACTTTGCACCGGATATTATATTTATTGATTACTTGAACATCTGTGCATCGTCTCGTATAAAAGGATTAAGTGGCGGTGTCAATACGTATTCCCTCATCAAATCTATTGCAGAAGAGATTCGCGGACTTGCAGTCGAATACAACGTGCCCGTTGTATCAGCGACTCAGACAACTAGAACAGGATATGGATCGAGTGATGTCGGTCTCGAAGACACGTCTGAGTCATTCGGATTACCTGCTACAGCCGATCTTATGTTTGCTCTCATCTCAAACGAAGAACTCGAAGGACTAAATCAAATACTTGTTAAGCAGCTTAAAAATCGTTATAATGATCCTGGTATTAACAAAAGATTTATAGTTGGAGTTGATAGGTCAAAGATGCGACTGTATGATGTAGAAGATTCTGCACAGAATATATCTGACGCGGGTCAAGATTCTGCGCCAATAAATACATTTGGTAACAGAGAAAAGAAAGATTATGGAGATTTTAAAGTATGAATGACGAAGGACCTTTTACTGCAGAAGCAAATCGCAGGCCGGAAAAAGCTATAAAACGTAAAATTATAACATATGAAGAAGTAGATGCTGGAGTAAAGATTACTACAGTAAGTCGACGATATTATGAAAGCGGTGATTACCATGATAATATGTCTACTGAAATTTTACCCTTGAATAAATAGGAATAGATCATGCAAGCTAAATTAGTCGCACATACTCAACTCACACATAGGATTCATGCAGGTGAACGTGACCACAACGGATTGGATAACATCCAGGACCTCATCGCTTATTGCGCCCGTGTCTCAAACCCGAAAAATCAAGCTAACACCAAGACAACTCCAAAGTTACTTGACTATCTCATCGAACATAAACACTGGTCACCATTCGAAATGGCAAGTGCAACAATCGAAGTTAACACAACCCGAGACATTGCAAGGCAACTATTACGTCATAGAAGCTTCAGCTTCCAAGAGTTTTCTCAGCGGTATGCTGACATACGCGATCTTAGTGACTCTGTTGTAATTCGTAAAGCACGTCTACAAGATTTAAAGAATAGACAGAATAGTGTAATTACAGATGATACTTCCCTTCATGTACAATGGGAACAACATCAACGTAATATTTGGCACACTGCTATGCAAGCCTATGAGTGGGCAATTGATAACGGCATTGCTAAAGAACAAGCAAGGGCTGTTTTACCTGAAGGTAATACACCTTCTCGTTTATATGTTAACGGTACTATTAGATCATGGATTCATTATTGTGAACTTAGATCTTCTAATGGTACACAACTAGAGCATATGGTTCTGGCTAAAGAGATTGCAACAGCAATCGGCCAGATCTATCCAAAATTGTTAGATTTCACACAGGAGTAAATTAATGGGTAAAAGACTTAGTACACATGAATCTGAACAAGGCAAAGGATATGCCGAAGTTCATTTTGATTTTAAAGAAGAACTAGCCTATATTAAATACTTTGATAATCACTCTAAGCAATTCTTTATAGAAGAGTTTCCAGGTAAAACAGTTAGATATGCAGAAGATGCTGCAGAGAACTGGGCTTTAGGTATTAAGAAGCTTGAACCAAAACTTCATTAATACTGTAACATAAATGTCACAAATTTAGTCTATTTGTAAAAAAAATGCAAATAGACTAAATTAACTGTGTACATATGCATCCATACGTGGTATATTGGTATCAAGAGATGAAAACAGTATGGAGACTATATTATGATTACGATTCACCAAATTCAGTTAACTAGCGATCAAATCGATGCCGTAAACGCTGGCGAAACTGTACCAGCATTTGAAACAAAAAACAAATTGTCTATCTTCGGTGCTGACAGATTTGACTCAAGCATGTTCTCAATGTTTACTGAAGCTTATACAGTAGCAACTACTCGTTTAGAGCAAGCTTTTGAATGGACTAACCTTTGGAATAGACAAGATATGGTTGAAGCAATTGGCGATCGTAACCATAGTTCTTCTGTAGGCGATATCTTTGAATTGAATGGAGAATTCTTTCTTTGTTCAAATATTGGTTTTAAACAAATTAAAGTGGAGGCAGTATAATGTACGTTATTTCAACTCAAACTCTTGAAAACTATGGTGCTCACAGTGAAGACGGTAAGCACTCAAGCGGTAACGCTTATTGGAAATTTAAAGGCGGTAACGACTATATCGTTTCTACTTTAGACCGTATACAGGATGCTGCAGCATTTGTTGCTGCCTTGTGTATGGAAAACGATATCTCCTATAAGGAGTTTCCTGTTACTTTCAGATCATATGATGAATGGAAGGAAGAGCTAGGCAAACTATCGCCTGAATACGCTGAATTTTTAGAGAGCAATGCCATACGTGTATCTCCTGGAAAGGAAGCTGCATGATCCTACAGGATTATTGGCAAGAAATATCTTTATTGATATTTTTTGTCATTGCACTGCGCCAGCATGGAAGAATGGCGTTTAGAGACGGCCTCAAAGATGGGGCCGACATTACTTTAGATATGCTAGAAAAGGAGCGTATTATATCAATCAACGATGAAGGTGAAATAACCGGAGTCTGTGAAAGGGAATAATGAAAAAATTTATTATAAATAACTGGGAAGTTGTAATGGATCACAGTAAGAATCCATTAAGCAATATTCAGGATCTACGAGTTAGACATATGGTAATGCAGATTCTTGCATGGATGTGGTGTCTAATATTTACAATGATGACTGGTACATGGATGTATTTAGGAGTCAATGTTTTGTTTCACGCGTTGCTATTAGGCGGTGTGTGTATAACTGTTGGCATGTTTGAAACGGCAAAGCGTCGTCCAGATATGTTTCGTGCAAATTCACGTGGTCCAGGTGGTGAACATGAGTAATGAACCTTATCATAATAAGGGTGTTGGATTAGCATTCCTTATTATAGCAATAACTATGATAGGCATTCCTATTATTATAGGAGTTAGTATGGGTTGGTTTAATTTGTTTGGTATTTTAGGGCTATAAATCAAAAGGATATAATAATGAAAGAACAACTAGTTAAAGCAGCTAAAATGCATGCTGAAGGAGAGCTCGAACGGGCAAAAACTAATATCATGGTTTACATGAACCACTCAGTTGGTATTGGTGAGCATAGCGATATTGTAGAAGCTATTCAAGAAGAACTTGATAAGATGGCTGCTTCTGAAGATCGAATTGATATGCTCCATAAATATTTTAGCTAAAAGCTAAATTAACTGTGTACATTCTCTTTTTTATGTGGTATAATGTTTACATAATATCATAAGGAGAGAGAAAATGGGTATTAAAGTAAATAAAAACCGCGTATCAGATGCTTACATCGGAACATTTGACTATAAAAATAGTGATGATATGTTTCAACTTGATGATCTGCGTACTATGGTTAAACACATGAACCGCGACCTGCGTGAGGCTAATATGGACTATCAGTTCTATGTTAAGTGTCAAGGTCGCGGACATCGTCAAGGCGTTCGACGCTATAATCAATCACTGCCACTTCCATTGGCAGAAAAGGTAGACGCGTACATCTACCGTCGGTGATCGATATGAACTATATCGAAATCACTGGTGGCACTAAAGCTCAAAGAGCTATTGCCGATAAAGTAGTCTCGTGGTATCTCAAAAGAGTATTACCACGAGTACGTACACTTGATATCACAGTACGTCTCACAAATTGCTTATCTAATGAAGGAGCTTATGGCTATTGCCTTGAGCTTGACACACATAAAGAATTTGATATTGAAATCGATAAGACATTGCGTTTGTTCGATTTTGTATCAACTATTTGTCATGAGCTGACTCATCTTAAACAATACTACCGTAAAGAAATGGTGGCATTAGATGATGGACGTATTCGTTGGAAGAAAAAAGTTTACAATTCAAACTTTAAGTACGAAAATAAACCTTGGGAAAAAGAAGCTTTTAAAGTTGAAGCTCAATTAGCCCGTGATTGTTTTACCGAAATTTTATAAAGCCTTTTAGTAGGCTTTTGTTTTTGTATAAATAGTATAAACATAACACGGGACTAATATGATATGCTTACTTTCAAAGGGTTTATTTCAGAAATGTATGTAAAACTATCTGGAGAACAATTGTTAAAGCCCGGCAGAGAAGGCCGAGCAGAAAATATTGTTCGCAAAATTAATGACGGAGATCCATTTCTTACAATGAAAGGTGATACTGTTATTCTTAGAAAAGATAATTCCCTAGAAACATATCGTACAGCTGTTAGAGATGGTAATAAAAAGGCAATGAATGCCATTGAATTTACTGGTGTCAACGGCAAAAAATATCAATTAGCAGATCTAGCCAAATCTCCAGAATTTGGTGGTAAGGGTAAAGGATCAGGCACCCGTGCAGAAGATGAAGCACTAGCAGATCTAAAGAAAAAACTTCAAGCAGTATATGATAAAGAAACAGTACCTTTTATTCTAGTAAAAATAGGTAAGCGTACTGAACGTGTTGCTGCTATTGAATCTACTCCTGGTGTTCCTAAATCAGACTTCCATATGCTTGATCCAGAAGGAAAAGAAGTATTTTGGATTTCTCATAAAAAGGGTAATAAGGCAAATGACTTCCAACAGTATGGTGGCATGCCTGAGCTAAAGAATACTAAATCAAAAGATATGTTTAGTTTTGTAGATGCCGTGGTAAAAGAACTTAATGGCGCTAAACGCTTTCCTATGAAGACTGCATATGCACGTAAAGTTACTGATCCTAAAATTATACGTATGACAATGTATGGTAAAGGGTTTAAGTCAAAGCCAGACGGCCGTCAAAACATCGATGTTCTATATCAAGGTCCTATGAACCTTAAAAGATCTGGAGTAAAAGACGGTATTCCTATATACACAATTACTTCAAATCATACACAATATCATAATGAATTGCCTAAAAACGATTACGAGTGTTATTACTATGTGAGACCAGAGCAAGCTAAAAACCAGTTTGGAATTCCAGGAGCTAGATTCTTTATAGTTGCAAAAGGTACAGCACTTAAAAATAGAAATACTAAGGTAATATAATGATTAATTTTAAGTCACACTCAATAACAGAAGCTGCCTCTTCTAAGAATACACATATGACTCATATTGAGGATCGTGTGATTTATGGTGGTGTTAATGGTGCACGTGATGCTATACTTGCATTAAGAGCAATGCGAGATATGTTAGCAGGTAGTTCAAAGAAAACAACTGATGTGACTGTTAAATGGGATGGTGCACCTGCAGTATTTGCTGGTATTGATCCAACTGATAAGAAGTTCTTTGTGGCAAAGAAAGGTATCTTTAATAAGAATCCTAAAGTATATAAATCACATGCTGAAATCGATGCTGATACATCTGGAGACTTGTCAACAAAACTTAAAGTTTCATTTGATGAACTAAGTAAGATAGGAATTACTGGCGTGATTCAAGGAGATCTTATGTTTACAAAGGATGATCTCAAGACTGAAACTATAGACGGTGTCAAGTATATTACTTTCCATCCTAATACTATTGTATATGCCGTACGTGCAGATTCTGCAGAGGCTCAACTTATACGTAAGTCTAAGATTGGCATTGTTGTACATACTTCTTACTCAGGTGATTCTTTTGAAAATATGAGAGCTACATTTAATGTTAAAGCCTCTTCATTTAAAAGTGCATCATCTGTATGGTTACAAGATGCTAACCTAAGAGACCTATCTGGAACAGCTACTCTTACACAGAAAGATACTGATGAAGTAACTAAAGCACTTAGTGTTGCTGGTACAATCTTTAAAAAGATTAAAGGTACAGCACTTAACGATCTTTCTAGGAATGAAGAACTAGCAGGACTTATCGAAACCTATAATAACTCGTTCGTTAGACGAGGAGAAAAGGTTACAAATACATCGAAACATGTAGATGGTCTTATCAAATGGATTGAAGAAAGATTTGCAAAAGAAGCCGGCAAAGTAAAAACTCAAGTTGCAAAAGATCGTAAACTTGCAAAGAGAGATGAGCTGCTTAAGTTCTTTTCTCCAGGTAATAAAGCTAACTTAAAAGCTATATTTGATTTACAAAATGCTATTGTAGTGGCGAAACTAGTTATTATAAATAAACTTAATAAAGTAAATAAAATTGATACATTTATCAAGAAACGAGACGGATACCACGTTACCGGTGTTGAAGGTTTTGTTGCTATTGATAAGTTAAAGGGCGGAGCAGTTAAATTAGTTGATCGTATGACGTTCAGTTATAACAACTTCTCCTCTGATGTTATTAAAGGCTGGGACACGCCGTCTCGCTCCTAATGGGAAGAAACATGGAACAAACAAACGAAGCGTTGAATACACAACAACGCATGAAATTAAAACAGGCAATGCGTCGCAATAAGGCGAAGATTCAAATGGGTCGTAAAAGATCCATGCGTAAACTAGCATCTAAAGAAGTACTTGTAAAACGTGCAGAACGTCAAGCACGTCAGGCTATGGTCAAAAAGATGTTACGTGACAAAGATAAGTCTGACTTGTCTTATGCTGCTCGTAAGGGCGTTGAAGACAGAGTTGCTAAAAAGAAGCAAGCCATTAAAACATTGGCTAAGAAACTTCTTAAAACTGTTAGGCAAAAAGATAGGGCTAAACTCCAGAAAAAGAAATCTGGGGATAAGTAATGTCGTTCAAGTCATTTAGTGAGTATGTCACTGAAGCCACAAAAGAAATTACCTTTACTTTCGGAAGATTTAATCCTCCTACAGTAGGTCATGAGAAGTTGTTAGACGCTGTAGCTAAGGTTGCACGCGGATCTAAATATATGGTATTCGCTTCTCAGTCTAACGATGCAAAAAAGAATCCATTAGACTATAATAATAAAGTTAAGTATATGCGCAAGATGTTCCCACGTCATGCGCGATCAATTCAATTAGATAAATCTGTCAAAAATGTATTTGATATTCTTGTAAAGATATACGATCAAGGTTATAACCGTGTCAATATGGTTGTTGGATCAGATCGTGTTAATGAGTTCGAAGCATTGATTGGTAGGTACAATGCTAAAAAAGGCCGTCATGGTTTCTATAACTTTGAAGGTGGAGTTAATGTAATCTCTGCTGGTGAGCGTGATCCTGATGCAGAAGGTGTATCTGGAATGTCAGCTTCTAAGATGAGAGCTGCTGCACAAGCAAATGATTTCAGTCTATTCACTAAAGGTCTACCTAAAAACTTTAAAGATGGTAAGCAATTATTTAATGATTTGCGTACCGCCATGGGACTTAAAGAATCCCATGATTACCGTCAGCACATACAATTGCAAACAGTGTCAGAAGAACGAGAAGCCTATGTTCAAGGACAATTATTTGAACTAGGAGATCTCGTTGCAATTAAGGAATCAGATGAAGTCGGAACGGTTTCTATGCTGGGATCTAACTATGTGCTGATCGAAATGGCTGACGGTAAGAAAATGCGTAAGTGGTTAACTGACATCGAAAAACTTGATGAAGCATGTTGGGATACCCATAAACAAGTTGGAATGAAAACCAAGAATGGTAAACAAGTTCCAAATTGTGTACCAAAAGAAGCTTCTGAAGATCCTGATATCGGCGATCGTAAAGGTTCTCAGCCAGCTAATTATCATAAGGGTCTTGCTAAATCTACTAAAGCTAAACGAGATGCACAGTTTAAGAAACAAGCAAAAATGGACGATGATGATCCTAATGCATATAAACCGGCACCTGGCGATAAAGATGCAAAAACCAAACCATCTAAGCATACTAAAAAATACCAACAAATGTACGGTGAAGAAATGAAATCATTTAGCGAATACAACGAAACATTAGACGAAGATGCAACTAAAGGTTTAAAAGCAAAAGCTGAAAAATCTGGTATGCCCCTTGGAATTCTAAGACAAGTTTATAATCGTGGTGTTGCTGCATGGAAAACTGGTCATCGGCCTGGTACAACTCCACAACAATGGGGATTCGCTCGGGTTAATTCATTTGTTACTAAATCATCTGGAACATGGGGCAAAGCAGACAAAGATCTTGCTGCTAAAGTGCGATCATGAGGATGACTGAATTACAAAAGATGTATCACCGTGCACGTGGTAGATGGTCTAAAAACGCTGGTAAAGAAGAACAGCGCAAAGCTGATTTTCATGCAATGCGTGAGAAGAAAGCATTTACTCCACATATGATGTATGATCCTAAAACTGGTAAAGGTTATAAAGCTGAAAAAGAAGCTGACCATTTACGTATGAAAAAAATGGGATATGGTCACGAAAAACCAGAAATTAAAGAAGGTACCGGTAAACCAGAATCATGGGAAGCCGGATATAAACGTCGTGTTATAAAGACAACAGACCCTGAGCATAAAGAAAAGGGTTATAATTGGCGTATCAAAGGGAAAGATCGATCTGAGATTTCTATTAAGCTTTATAAGTCAAAGCCAGATCAAGCAGAATTTAATCGGCAAATGAAGCGTGTTGCCGGTCACGAGTTTGGAGGTTAATATGAAAAGTTTTAAATTATTTCTAGAACATCCTAACTGTGGAACAGACGCTTGTTGCCAACAGTGTGAGAATAGCGTTAACGAGCGAGGCGCTGATTCAAAAGGACATTATCGAAGCACCGAAAAGGGGGCTGGGATGACGGCAAAAGGTGTCGCTGCAGTTAATAGAAAAACTGGCGGAAACCTTAAAACTGCTGTCACTGGTAAAGTCAAGCCGGGCAGTAAAGCTGCAGGTAGACGTAAGTCATTCTGTGCTCGTATGAGCGGAATGAAAGGCCCTATGAAAGATGATAAAGGCAGACCTACACGGAAAGCTATGTCACTGAAGAGATGGAAGTGTTAATATGTCAGATGTAGACTGGAAAAATCGCCTAGATCGAATCGAAGAAAAAATGGATAAGATGAGTGAAGTATTAGTATCACTAGCGCGCTTCGAAGAAAAGATGGATGCTTATAATGAGTATCGCGATAGGTCATGGGAACGAATGAATAAGTTCTCAGCTAAGTTAGACACTATTGAAAAGAAGTGCGATGATAATGCTCGTACTGTACATACTATAAATAAATTATTCTGGGTAGCTATTGTTGCTATCGGGAGTGCAATTGCAGCCCAAGTTTGGATGTAACAAGAATGTTAGCAGTAATTGCTTCTGCTAGTTGAAAAACAATTTACAAGGAGAATAGGATGGACAATCCAATCGCAGAAGCATACATTAAGATGCTTCAAGAACGAAATAAAAAAGAAGATAAGCTTGATCCTGTAGGTCAGGGCGATGCTGATATCGATAATGATGGTGATGTGGATTCATCTGATGAGTATCTGCATAAGCGTCGTAAGGCTATTAAAAAGTCTATGAAAAAAGAAGAGTTTACTGAAGAAGAGCAGGCAATGATCGATGAGGCAAAGAAACGTGGCCTTACTCCTGATCAAGTACGTAAAGCTCTTGCTGCTGACAAAGCGAAAGCTAAAGGAAAAAGCAAAGTATCTCTACGTAAAACGCCATGGGATAAATTCAAAGAAGCTGTTGAAATCGAAACAGATGATGATAAAACGGATGTAGATGATCCAAAGGCGGCAAAGGCTAAAAAGAAGCAGCCTGAGAAAAAAGAAGCAGATCCTGCTGCAACAAATGCTCCATCACAAGATGATCGTGCTGCTGCTGCCGATGCTCCGGATCCTACACCTGTTCCTGAAAGAGAACCTGCTCCTGAAAAAGATGAGCCGGCTCCTGAAAAGAAAAAAGAAAAAATCGTTGTAAAGAATAAAAAAGATGATGGAAAGGAAGAATCAGTGAAAAAAGAATCTTTCAATTGGGATGAGATCTCAGAAATGAATGATGATCAAGTAGATGCATTTATCGATTCTCTAGATGAGTCACAACTTGATGCATTTGAAACTGAAATGAATTCTCTTGCTGAAGCAGCAAACCCAGAGGGTGATGCAGCTCAACAAGATAAAGAGCAAGGTGACTTTATTGCTAAGCATAAAAAGACTATCGTTGATCGTCCAGATGCTGATAAGCCTAAAGCAGCTGATGCTACTAAACCGGCGGCTAAACGCCCTGGTGATAAAGCCGATGGTGATAAGTCACCAGTTAAACGTATGAAGGATATTCGAAAATGAAAAAAGCAGGATGGTTAAAAGATGGTATCGCTACTCCTCGGGGTATCGTTACTGCACACGGCGAAATGCTAAAACGACGAAAAATGTCTGAAGCGCAAATCAATGAGTGGAATGGTTTCGAAAAGAAAACTGTTGCTCCTAAACCAGAACCAAAACTTAATCTGGAATCTATGACTAAAGATGAGCTTGAAGCCCTTGGTCGTGAGCATGATATTGAACTTGATAAACGTGAGAAAAAAGCATCGTTAATTGATGTACTAAAGTACGTAGTTAAACGATAATATAAAGTATAAATAGTCCTATACTATTAATTTAATGTAGGGCTATTTAATGCAACTCTTTGATGAACTGACTAATGATAATTTCATGCTATATGCTTCTAAGTTTTATAGCAATAAACAATGCACAGAAGTGGAAGAGTTCTATGAAGACCTAAACCGCTTCAAATATTTAAAACGATTATTGAGACGTTATGAAAGTAACGGCGAACTACAAGAAAGGCTAATACTAAATCATCTTATAGTTTTATTCAATGTATTTGGTATACAACATGCGAAGAGAATGGTATTCTTTAAAACAGATCCAACATCTCTTTCAGCTTTAAAAACGTTTTTGGTATACCTCAATTATTTAAAAGAAGATGAGTACGTTGAAATACCATTAGATCTTCGTATTATAAATGTGTTAAGGAATCTATAATGCCAGCAGTATCAAGAGTAGCAGACCTCTACTACACATACCGGTTTATTAAGGTGTTAACTACACCTTGGAAAGATACTGATGCATATGAATTAGGTCTAATTGATGGCAATGGTAAAAGCATTCGTAAAGCAAAAACATCTGAGGAAAAGGATGCATATACAGTATTCTTTAGACTTGCATTTAATTTTAAAAGAATTCTAGAAAAGTTACCATTTGGCAAATCTAGATTATCTTCATATGCTGCAGCCTTGTTTCTACTAAGAGAAGAAACAGGAATGAGCGAAGAAGAAATCAAAGATATTCTTTCCAAAATGGAAATAGATTTTACACCAGAAGTTAAAGAAAATTTCTTTATTCTTGAAGAACAGCTGCTTCCTGGCGTATACATATTACACCAAGATATTTTATCACCTAAGACTGCAGAGGTTATTGCCAAGTCTGGTACTAACGTATCAGTCGCTGAAGGCACAAAACCTTCCGGTCATATATTAGATATTCCTATATATGAGGTGAGACACTTGGCAACTAAGCAAATGGTCTATGTGACCGCTGGAGATTTATACCGATGAACGAAAATAAGTATCTTAAAATCCTTGGGACAAAGGCAACGGTAATGCATCCGGTGACAAAAATAGCCAAAAAGGTAGATAAAAAAGAAGTTCGTAAATATGTTCAGCAGGGTTGGATTCATATGGCCCCAAAGAAGAATCAACTTCGAAAAGAAGAAGCTCCTGCTAATGCTGTTGCTGGTGGAGGTGTTGATCTATCTCCTGGTAAAAAGGCTAAACTAAAGAAAAAGCCTTTTAAACGCTTTAAGGATTATGTTAAGGAGTAGTATGTGTTTTCATCTATTAAAATAGCAGCTGTTTTTATTATATCCAGTGCAGTAGTATCTGGTGGACTATATGTTAAAAAAATGAGAGACGACCTAGAAATCGCTAGGGCTAATGTTGCAAGAATGGAAGTAGCTGTTCAAACCAGTGAAGCTTCACTTGTACTTGAAAGATCAGAAAACAGTAGATTAAATGAGCTCAACTCAGAGCTAAGTGTAAATCTTAGACGAGCAGAGCAATATGGTGATGAGTTAAGAAGTACTTTACAAAAACATAATTTAACTCACTTGGCCAATAAGAAACCTGGCCTTATTCAAAATAGGATGCAAAATGCGACTGATCAATTATGGAACGATCTTGCTGGTATCACTGACCCTGATGGGGTGCAGCTCGATGAGGCCGGAACCGAAGATAGTAACAGTAACTAATACTGTTAAAACTGTAGTACCTACAGTACCTCTACCAAAGCAAGTTCAACTAAACGACATTAAGATATATGTCGTATCAAACGAAAATTACGAAGAGTTTAGACAAGAGTTTGAAGCTAAGAATGGCGCAGATGCCTATATTGCTATCTCAGTAAAAGACTATGAAAATTTGTCTCTTAACTTCGCTGAATTGCGAAGATACATAGAACAACAAAAACAAATTATAGTATATTACGAGACGGCCGTGGCGCCTGAAGAAACTGAAGAAAATAGCGAATAAGCTGTTTACATTAGCCTAATAGTGTGGTATAATATACACATATTGAAGCGGAGAATTCTATGAACACCAAAATAATTAACGTCACAAAACGTGACGGTAGAACTGAACCGTTTGATCTTGAAAAGGTGCACCGCGTATTAGAATGGGCAACCACTGATATTGCAGCTGTATCGATTTCTGAGATTGAATTGCGTGCAAACATTCAGTTATACGATAAAATACCTGCCTATGACATTCATGAACTATTAATTAAGTCTGCTGCTGAATTGATTTCAGAAGCAACTCCAAATTACCAATATGTAGCTGCACGTTTAGTTAACTATAAGATTCGTAAAGATGTATATAACCAGCATGAGCCTTGGCCTCTTGTTGATATCGTAGTAGAAAATGTATCAAAGGGTGTTTATGATGGTGCTATCATGGACAACTATACCCGCGATGAACTAAATCAACTTGATAATTATATTAAACATGATCGTGATGATACATTCACATATGTTGGTATGGAACAATTCCGTGGTAAATATCTAGTACAAGACCGACGTACTAAAACATTATTTGAATCACCTCAAATATTGTATATGTTGGTTGCTGCAACACTATTTTCCGACTATCCAAAGGAGACTCGCTTAAAATGGGTAAAAGATTACTATGATGATATTTCGACGTTCGGGACCTCTTTACCAACGCCTATTATGGCTGGTGTACGTACTTCTACGAGGCAGTTCAGTTCGTGTGTTCTTATTGAGTCAGACGATACGCTTGAAAGCATTAACGCTACAGCAACATCAGTTGTACGTTATATTTCTAAAAAAGCTGGCATTGGCATTAATGCGGGTAGAATCCGTGCTGTCGACAGCCGCGTCGGTGATGGTTCGATTGTACATACGGGCCTCATCCCGTTTCTAAAGTATTTTTCTGCTGCTGTTAAATCGTGTTCACAAGGTGGTGTTCGTGGTGGTGCAGCTACAGTATATCTTCCTGTTTGGCATCTTGAGTTTGAAGATCTTGTTGTTCTTAAAAACAATAAAGGTACTGAAGAGAACCGTGTCCGTCAAATGGATTATGCATTTCAGTTTAATAAAACAATGTATGAGCGCCTATTGACCGGTGGTAATATTACACTATTTTCACCAGGTGATGTGCCAGATCTATATGAAGCATTCTTCTCAGATCAAGATAAGTTTAAAACATTATATGAGAAGTACGAACGTGCCACAAGTATTCGTAAAAAGGTATTACCTGCCATTGAAGTTTTCTCTCAGTTCTTGACAGAGCGCAAAGATACTGGTCGAATTTATCTTATGAATGTTGATCATGCAAACGAGCATGGATCATTTTTACCAGAAGTTGCACCGATTAAACAATCTAATTTATGCACTGAAATCGATCTACCTACAAAGCCTTTGCAGAATGCTGATGATCCTGATGGTGAAATTGCATTGTGCACACTAAGTGCTATTAACTGGGGAATGATCAATGACCCTTCAGACTTTGAGAAGCCATGTACTCTTGCTGTTCGTGCCTTAGATGCATTACTAGATTACCAAGAATACCCTATGGCTGCAGCTCAAATTAGTACAATGAATCGTCGCCCATTAGGCATTGGTATCATTAATCTTGCATACTTCCTTGCAAAGCGTGGACTTAAGTATGATGATGAAGCATTGTCAGTCATTGATGAATATGCAGAAGCATGGTCTTATTACTTAATTAAAGCATCCGCTGATCTTGCCGAAGAGAAAGGTGCATGTCCTAAATCAGATGAAACTAAATATCATCATGGACTTCTTCCTATTGATACATATAAGAAAGAAGTAGATGGTCTAGTACCTCATAAAGAACGCATGCCTTGGAAAAAATTAAGGAAACAAATACAAGAAACTGGTATCCGTAACTCTACACTAATGGCTCTTATGCCTGCAGAAACATCTGCTCAAATTAGTAACTCTACTAATGGTATTGAACCACCTCGTGCATTAGTTTCGTATAAAGGTTCTAAAGATGGAGTTATGGCACAAGTTGTTCCTGGCTATCATCACCTTAAAAATAAGTATGATCTATTATGGGATCAAAAGTCTCCAGAAGGTTATCTTAAAGTTTGTGCAGTATTACAAAAATATATTGATCAGGGTATCTCGGTTAATACATCATATAATCCAGAGCACTTTGATGAAGGTAAAGTACCTATGTCTCAATTGATTACAGATATGGTTACGTTCTATAAGTATGGTGGTAAACAGCTATACTATAATAATACACACGATGGATCTGGTGAGATGAAAGATGATACACAAACAGAACTAACACGTTCAGATTTTAGTACTGATGCTGAATATGATGATTACTGCGATAGCTGCACAATATAGGAGAACAATGAATGTCAGTTTTTGAGAAACAAGAAAAGTCCCACATGAATTCGTTAATGTTTTTTGATGGTGGTGTTGATATTGCACGATATGACCAGGTGCAAAACCCTGCTTTAGAAAAGATTACAGAAAAAATGCTAGGATTTTACTGGCGTCCTGAAGAGGTCGATGTATCTAAAGATCGATCTGACTTTGCTAATCTAACTGACTTTGAAAAGCATATCTTTACATCAAACTTAAAACGTCAAATCTTGTTAGACTCGGTTCAAGGTCGTGGCCCAACAGAGACGTTTATGCCTGCAGCATCTGTACCAGAGATTGAACCATTGGTTATGGCATGGGCATTCTTTGAGACAATCCATTCACGTTCTTATACTCATATTATTCGTAATGTATATGCTAATCCATCAAAGGTATTTGATGAGATGCTTGACATTGAAGAGATTGTTGATTGTGCAAAAGATATCTCAGGATATTATGATGACTTTATTGACTATCAAAAATGGTATGATCTATTGGGTGAAGGTAAGCATAAAGTAAATGGTAAGACAGTTATTATTAGCAAATATGAATTAAAGAAACGCTTATGGGTTGCACTCAATTCTATCAATATTCTTGAAGGTGTTCGCTTCTATGTTTCATTTGCATGTTCATGGGCATTCGCTGAGTTAAAGAAGATGGAAGGTAATGCAAAGATTATTAAATTTATTGCACGTGATGAGAATACACACCTTGCTGCATCTCAAACTATTATCAAAAACCTACCTAAAGAAGATCCTGACTTTGAAAAGATTCGTACTGAATGTGCAGAACAAGTAACAGGTATGTTTGTTGCTGCTGTAGATCAAGAAAAAGAATGGGCTGATTATCTATTTAAAGATGGTTCAATGATTGGTTTGAATGCAAAACTTCTATCTGACTATATTGAATGGATTGCTAATAAGCGTATGAAAACGCTTGCAGTTAAATCACCTTATAGTACTCCTCAGGCTAATCCGCTTCCATGGACAGAGAAATGGATCGGTGGAGGTAATGTACAAGTTGCGCCACAAGAAACAGAGATTAGTTCTTATGTTATTGGTGGTGTTAAGCAAGATGTAAATGAAGATACATTTAAAGGAATGTCTCTATGATTGTAATCTATAGTAAAGATAATTGTCCATATTGTCTTAGAGCAATCAGGCTAGCCGAAGAGAAGGGCTTTAAACATACTATCTTTAAGATTGGTGATAATATTACACAAGATGATTTTTTAAATAAGTTTCCTAATGCTAGAACAGTTCCTCAGATTGAAAATATAGTATCTGAAGGAAACGAATATATAGGTGGATACACCGAGTTTGAAAGCTGGGTACTATCTAAAGCACTAGGAGGTATGACACTATGATGCAATGTTACCACTGCGGAGTGGAATTTAATGTAAAATTTGATGATCCAGATGCACGGGTAGAATATTGCCCATCATGTGGAGTTGATATCGATGGATCCGTTAATGATGAACAGCTAGAAATGGACTTTGACGACGTTGAATAAATAGACTAAAGTGATAACGATGGTCTATTATGAATACTTGGAAATATAAAGGTAATGCCTTTACATCAGAAGATATTGGTGACTATGTAGGATTTGTTTACATAGTCACTGATAATACAAATGGTATGAAGTATATCGGTAAGAAAAACTTCTATTCTAAAATAAAGCTTAAACCCCTAAAAGGTCAAAAGCGAAAACGCACTAAAATATCTGAATCAGACTGGCTAACTTATCATGGTAGTTCAGAGGAAGTAAAAACCCTTCTTGAAGAACATGGCGATAAGAGATTCAAGCGAGAGATATTGCATCTCTGTATGGGTAAAGGAGAAATGTCCTACCTTGAGATGAAAGAACAGATTGTACGCGACGTATTACTAAAGCCAGATGAATACTACAACGCCTTTGTTGGCGGTAAAATACACAGAAACCATGTAAAAAACTTGTGTACATCCACTAAAAAATAGTGTATAATGGTGACATAATGACAGATGATAATGACAATGTAATACCGTTTCCGTATGGTGAGATTAGAAATCCTATCATAGAACCTCGTCGTGATGATGAGATGGATATGGCAGGTGAATGCATTCAAGACATACTAATGACGCTATCAGAATATGGATATAATCCTAAGTTTGATCCAGCGTTCTTTAGAGATATGGGATGTATCCTTAACCTAATCTATGGAGCATTAATTCGAAATGAAAATCCGGACTATCCATTTGTTGAAATACTAGATATAATACATGAGATGATAATGGAGACTAGAAACAAAAATGATGATAATTGATTATAATGGGATTGCAATGGGTAATATCATTGTTAACCAAAAGCGAATGGATATGAATGAAGACACTATTCGTCATATGATTCTTAACTCTATTCGTATGCATGTTAAAAAGCATAAAGATGAGTATGGACAAGTTGTTATTGCATGTGACGGTGGATCTTGGCGTAGAGATGTATTCCCTCAATATAAATGGGCACGACGTAATAACCGTACAGAATCTAGTTTAGATTTTGACTTGATTTTTAAGTGTCTTAATATGGTTCGTGAAGAAATATCACTGAATATGCCATATAAGGTTGTACATATTCCTAATGTAGAAGCCGACGATATTATCGGTACATTAGTTGAACAGACACAAGAGTTTGGACAGCATGAGGATGTGATGATTATCTCTGCTGACAAAGATTTTATTCAGCTACAGAAATATGGTAATGTAAAACAATATTCACCTATGACTAAAAAGTTTATCAAGGATGAGAATCCTCATAGCTATCTGTTTGAACATGTTCTTAAAGGTGATAGCTCTGATGGTATTCCTAATGTATTAAGTGGTGATAACACCTTTGTTGAAAGCATTCGTCAGTCACCAATGACTAAGAAAAAGATACAAGAATATGTTGATAATGCAGAGAATTTACAATCTTATATGAGCGATGAAGTATATCGTAATTACAAGCGTAATCAACTATTAGTAGATCTTGCATATATTCCTGCAGAGATCAAAAAATCTATTATAGATACATCAGAAGCTGTTAAGGTACCACATAGGATGAAGATCCTAAACTACCTTATTAAGAATCGCTGTAAACTATTAATTGAATGCATTGAGGATTTTTAATGATAAATGAAAATATTAATCGGCCAACTCTACATGAGATTTTTACCAAAGTAGCCGAAGCTAAGACACGTGAAGAAAAGAGTAAAGTGCTAAAGCACTATGATACTCCTCATGTACGTTACTTTTTAAAAGGAGCGTTTGATGATTCTATTGAATGGCTGATACCAAAAGGTGCACCTCCATATAAAGAAACAACACCAAAAGAAGCTGACCATGTGCGTAAGCATATTGTTAAGCGGTTTAAGTTCTTTGTTAAAGGCGGACCAAAGGTTAAGTCAGAAACACATCGTGAAGTTATGTTTATTCGTATTTTAGAGTCTATTGATCCTAAGGATGCTGAGCTTCTTATTCTATGTAAGGATAAAGAGTTCACCGGCAAGTTTAAAGGACTAACTAAAAAACTAGTGACAGATACTTTCCCAGGACTTATCAAAATGTGAATTTGTATAAATAATTCTATGAAGAACAATAATAATGTTTTCATAGCAAACTCAGGATCGCCCATTTTGTGGGACGATCCTTTTTTACTTTTTGACCTAAAAAAAGGAGGAGTGATATCTTAACCCGTCGTAAGCAGTCAACGAGGAGGAAAGATCCCATGTTATATGGTCCGCAAATCGAGCGCCTTAAGAAAGATTCTAAAGAGCTCAAACATTATATAAAACGATTAGAGAAAGAAGGTAATAATCTCCTAGCATTTAAGCTACAGAAAAAAGCGGCATATCTCTCTTCACGGATAGACGATATGCGCGAATATACTGCAACTGCAAAATAAAGGTGTACAAAGTCCTCACTTTATGGTATAATTATAAATAATCGTAAAGTGAGGATTTTAAATGGAAAGATATATTAAATTATATCAGGACGTCATTGAACCAGGCGTTCGTGACTCAATGATTGAATTATTTAATCAGCAGGACTCCGTACAGCGTAGTAGTCCTATCATGAATTTTACTGAAATTAACTTAAATCAAAACCGAGAGGTTTGGGGTCAGTATACTGACTACCTTACCTATAACTTTAAACAAGTGCTAGAACAATACCGTACTGAGTTAGAGATTACAACTTGGCCGGAAAAATATGCATTTGAAGAAATAAGGATGAAGAAATATGAACCCGATATTGGAAAATTTGATCAGCACGTCGATGTGGGCGATTACAGCTCTGCTCGTCGTTTCCTTGTGTTTTTTGCTTATCTCAATGACGGTGTGGGTGGCGAGACGTCTTTCGACACGATGGGGATTAATATACCTCGCCGTGCTGGCAGCGTTCTTGTATTTCCACCACACTGGACATATCCTCACGCCGGTCGAGTATGCAGACATGATCCTAAGTACATCATAGGCTCTTATCTACATTATGTCTGATCAAACGGTGAAGGAAAAGATCCGCCAACGTAGATCGCAAATGTTGGTGCATTCTTGCTTATATTATGAAATGGATGAATCTATTGTGTCCGATGATAAGTGGCAGCAATGGGCAAATGAACTTGCTTTGTTGCAGAATGAAAATCCTGATGATTGCCAACTAGATTTCTATGATGAAGAATTTATTGACTGGGATGGAACGTCTGGCGCATTCTTACCATTAAAGGATATTAATGTAAGAAATAAGGCAGCACATATATTAAGAATAAGTGAAAATAGTGATGTACAAACAGATAAAAATGTGGTACAATATACAGGTACATTAGAGGAGTTTATATCATGAATTTATTCGTATTGGACAAAGATCCAGTTATTGCAGCACAATTACAATGTGATAAGCATGTAGTCAAGATGATTGTAGAGGCAGCACAAATGCTATCTACTGCTCATCGTATGCTTGACGGTACCGAGACACGTAAGCCATCAAAGTCTGGCAAGACTATGGTAAAATACTACGAGCTCGATGATACGATTAATGAAGATACTATGTACAAAGCAGTGCACTTTAATCATCCATGTACTATATGGACACGCGAATCATTACAAAATTATATGTGGCATTATAATCACTTTATGGCGCTATGCCGCGAATATAAATATAGATATAATAAGGTTCATTATACACAGCAAATCTTAGAAGATATTTTATCAGTTCCACCTAGGAATATTCCTGACGCCGGACTTACACCATTTCGATTAGCAATGGATCATGAACCACAATGTAAAATGGAAGATCCAGTTTTGTCGTATCAAGCTTACTACAAGACAAAGAAAAGCAAATTTAAAATGGTATGGACTGGTCGAAATATTCCACACTGGTTTGGAGGAACAATGAATTATGTTTAGTAAAGAATGTAAATTGCATTTAGAAGAAGCAAACATGTCACGGTGGCAGCACTTTAAGCATGCATGTAAGATTAGTTGGCGTTTAGAAAAAGCTGCATGGGCAGTATTCATTCATGCTTTTGCACCGCGCTATTTCAAAACAAACGCGACAGATACCTGTGTCGCCATAGCAAAAGAGAATAAGAGAATCTAATGTGGACACTTGTCTTTATCGTATTAACATTTAATTCAGATACAAAGGAATTAGAACCTACAATTCAAGGCAGTTGGGCATTCAAAGGAATGTATGAATGTTTTGCTGCACGCGAAGTGCTAGGATATCAATATACAGGATCTTATGGAAGTTATCCATTAGGATCTCAAGCAGTATGTATTCCTCAACCGGTCGGTGAACCTACATAATGCATGAATTATATCATGAATATATACTTCGTAGAGAAAAAGAGCTACGTGAATCTAAACAGGAAAATGATATGCCAACATATACTTTGAAAGATACTAAGACGAATTCAACATGGGATGTTATATGTTCGTGGGATGAATTGCAAACAACTTTAAATGAAATGCCAGAACTAATCCATGTTATTGGCATGCCTAAGATTGTGCATGAGCGTGGTACTAATTTAAAAGTTGATGATGGTTTTCGTGAAGTAATGTCTAAAGTAAAAGAAAAGCATCGAGTAAATAATATTAAGGACTACTAATGGCTTATCTTGCAAATTTTACTTCGAACGGTATAAAACCTCCTTTAAAGCCACAGCAAAAAAGCATGCGTAAACTTAAGCTAGATGATCTTATTGAAATTGAACCTCTTACTGATAATCAAAAAGAGGTTTTTCATGCATATGGTCGGGGTGACTCTTTAGTATTATCTGGCTCTGCTGGTACTGGTAAAACATTTATAGCAATGTCACTAGCACTAGAAGATGTTCTTGATAAAGAAACTGAATATGATAAAGTAATTATTATTCGTTCTATTGTACCAACGAGAGATATTGGTTTCTTGCCTGGTACAGAAGAAGAAAAGAAAGATGCATATACTGGTCCTTACCAATCGATATGTGCAGAATTATTTGAACAAGGTGATGCATGGAAAAAGCTACAAGCTGCTGGCACAGTAGATTTTCAATCGACATCGTTTATTCGAGGTATCACATTCAATAACGCAATCATCATTATAGATGAAATGCAAAACTTAAACTTTCACGAGCTCGACTCTGTGATTACACGTATTGGACAGAACTGTAAATTTATTATGTGTGGTGACTATTATCAATCTGATTTTGATAAAGAAAAAGATAAGAATGGTATCGTTAAGTTCCTATCTATTATTGAACAATTAAAGAAGTTCTCTATAGTTGAATTTGGATGGCAGGACATTGTACGTTCGTCATTTGTACGTGATTATATTATGACAAAGGAGATGATGAAGGTAAATGAATAAAAGGATTTTTAAACATGAAAATGTTGATCTTGGATATGAAGATTTGGTTGCTGAAACAAGTTCCAGCGGTAGAAAATATGCTGCTCCTAACGGGGTTAGGTATCCTTCTGTTACAACGGTACTTTCAATACTAAATGAAGAATTCATCCAGCGATGGCGAGCCCGTGTGGGAGAGGAAGAAGCAAATAAAGTTTCTCATCGAGCATCCACACGTGGCACGGCCGTTCATGATTGTATTGAAAAATATTTAGATAATAATGAAGATTATGCTAAAGAATATTTACCAAATATTATTGATAACTTTAACGCGATTAAACCTGTATTAGATGAACGCATTGGTACTATATACTTACAAGAAGCAGCTCTATATTCTGAGCATCTTGGCCTTGCTGGTCGTGTTGACTGTGTAGGTGAATTTGATGGTGTATTATCAATCATTGATTTTAAAACTTCTAAAAAGATAAAGAAGAAAGAATGGATTACTAATTACTTTATACAGGAAGCTGCATATGCAATTATGTGGGAAGAAAGAACTGGTACGCCTATTGTTAACTTAGTTACTATTATTACTGTGGATAATGAAGCACCTCAGGTGTTTGTTGAACATAGAGATAACTGGGTACCTAAACTATTGGAGACAATAAATGAATATAAGAGGCGAAAAATCTTTAGAAACTAGAGCCAAACATAACATTGGCATTTGTTGTGAAACCTTATGTGATCGTGAACCTGTTGAACAGTATATAAAAGAACTTGAACAAAAAGTTGCTTATTACGAAGCATTAGAAAAACAAAGAAACGAAAAGAGGTAGGAGACATGTCAGATATATTTGATTTTGGGTTCACAGCAGTTGACGAATCAGAATTAGAATCAGTACAAAAGGCACAGGCAGAAGTTAACACAACTTCAGCAGATGCACAGCTTGCAGAAGAAAAATTAAATAAGTTATATAACGCAATACTTCCATTGCTAACAAACTTAAAAAAGAATCCTGAGAAGGACTATATCTACTGGCCAAATCGTGTCGGTAAAGTAGATGAATTTGAAGATATGATCACAAAAATTGTAAAGGATTAATAATGGCACTAGGATTAAAAGCAGAACATCTAGCTAAGATGATCCCAGGTAATAAAAACGTAGATGAGTGGCATGAAGCCCTCATGAAAGTATTGCCTAAATATGGTATTACTACTAAGCGACGTGTAGCTCATTTTGTAAGTCAGTGTGCACATGAATCAAATAACTTTCGGTCGTTAAGTGAGAATCTAAACTATAGTGAAAAAGCATTGAATGCAGTTTTCGGCAGATACTTTGGTGCACCACCTAAACGAAATGCAGCAGAATATGCACGTAACCCAGAGATGATTGCTAACTATGTTTATCAGGATGAATTCCGTAAATATAAGATGGGCAATGTAAATGAAGGTGATGGATGGTTATTTCGTGGACGTGGACTAAAGCAACTTACAGGACGTGAGAACTATACACGGTTTGGACGTACTGTAGATATGACTGCAGAAGAAGCAGCAAAGTATGTTGGCACATTTCAAGGAGCTATTGAAAGCGCATGTTGGTTCTGGGATGCAAACAATCTAAATGATATCGCTGATACCGATGACGTTGTTAAAATGACACGTAAGATCAATGGCGGTAAGATTGGATTAGAAGATCGACAAAAGCGATACATCAAATGTATGGCAGTGCTTGGTGAAGAAATCAATTTAGGCGCTGGTAACGATGACGATGATGAAGTAGACATCGAAGATATTGGAGTCTTACGTAGGGGATCTCGTGGACCTGGTGTAAAGATGATGCAAGAGGCATTGAAGATTTCACCTGCTGATGGAATCTTTGGTCGTGGTACTGAACGGATTTTAAAGCGTTGGCAAGAAAAACGTGGCCTCGAGCCTGATGGAGTAGCTGGACCAAATACTCTTGATAAATTACTTGATTAATAAAAAGCCGGGGGTTTCCCCGGCTTTCTCTTTACCATTTCTCTTCTTTTTTCACAGAAGCTGAAGCATCTTTTGATTTTACATAAGCTTCTTTGCCAAAGAACGCAGCAACTAATGCAGCGACCGAGACAAAATATGTAGGAGCAATATCACTTAGAGCATCAACCGCTGATTGTAAATCTGCAATTGCAGATATGATCATTGCGAGTGGATACAATAGCATTCCGCTCAATGCAAACCAAGCCATATGGCGTTGTGCATCTTCTTTTTTATCTTCATTTTCTAATCGAATTAATTTTTGATCCATTTCAAACTCCGCATCAGTGACAATTCCGTCACCATTTAAATCATACTTTTCGTATTTGCTTTCTTGTTGCAATTTTTTATTTGCCATCTTTGTCTTCCTTTGTAAATACATACGATACTAATTTACTCTTATAATCTGGATTAAGTACTCCTTCTTTGTACATGAGAACTGGACTACGATATTCTTTCTTTTGTTTAATCGTAAATCCCTTATGCCTAAATATTTTAGGTTTAGTCTCCTTTGTCATTTTGTTGTAGCACGGAATATTCCGTCCCAATCTTCAGGTAGATCTTGTGTAAGCATATATTCACAACGCTCGATCCACATATCATAGTATCCATCCATCTTATTATCAAAGTGTCCCTTTAGCATTACACATAATGTTATTGCTTTTCTAAAGTTCTGTTCTTTGTATTGTTTCATCATATCATCATGATAGCGTTTACTGATATTGTACTTAGGTTTAATATCATCTAAAGCTGTATAGATTCCTATTCCCACACTCTTACCTTTAACGGCAAGATCATCTAGTTTCAAATAAAAGAAATCGTCATAGGTTAACGCGTACGTTGCTTCACCGATGAGGAGGACCATCCCGTATTCTTTACACTTTGATTCAATCCTTGCTGCTGTAGATACCGCGTCGCCAAGAACGTCGTACGAATGTCTTTCTGTACTACCCATTTCCCCAAGGTAGCCCAAGCCAGTATTAATACCAGCGCCCATACCCACTGGTGGGCGGTCATCTCGTTGTAGTGTTTCATTAAACTTCTCCACTGCTTTAAGCATTTTAAATGCCGTTTGCACGGCGGTTTTTGGATGAGTAGGATCATTAATAGGAGCATTATGCACATGCATCGATGCATCACCAATATACTTAATGACCATACCATCTGAATCTAATATAGGCTGAGTAATTGCATCCATATATCCATTCATAATTTTTGTTAATCCTTTTACATCATCACCGAATGATTCACCCAATGGAGTAAAGCCACGTAAGTCAGAGAAGCAAATTGAAATCTCTTTCTTCATACCGTCTTTAATTAATGAAGGATCTTCTTGTAGTAACCTAACAACTGTAGGAGAAGCATAACCGGCAAACTGTTTCTTTATCGCTTGTTTCTCAAGGAACTCACGAACGAACTTTATGCCATATACCTGCAATCCTATAAGAACAAAGGTTACCAAAAGAGCGCTGGCGTCTAGGAGAATTTTCTCAGCTATATAAACATACACTGAAAGCGGCACCAGCGCTATTGTGAGCACTGAAGTTGTTAATAAGCCTAATATCATCCATCTGCTTAGTAAAATGATTAATAAACCGCCGCTGAAAAGCGCAAAAAGCTCGATTTGAGCGGCCCAGTCAGGTCTTTTGATGTTTGTTCCAGCGAACATTGTGCCTAAAACTGCGGCCTGGGTTTCACCTGAAAACACTGAACCTGTGGGTGTAGGAATTGGGTTAGCAATACCAGCTGCAGTAACATCTACTATAACGACAGCACCATCAAAGTTATCTGGTAGGTTTGCTACAGATACACTCTTAGATTTCTGAGACCAATCAATCCATACACGACCTTCATTATCAGTCGGTATAATACCAAACTGTGGGATCCGCATTTTCTCTACGCCATTTGGTTGTAGCTTAATCTGAAAGCTTGGATCTCCGGCAATTACTCTTAATGTCTCTAATGCAAGTGAAGGATATAATACTCCATCTACAACTGCTACCGTAGGCATACGTCTTACAACACCATCAATCTCAGGTTCGGTGCTTACAATACCAGATCCAACTGCATTGAATTCAATATCAGGTATGTTAGCAATAATACCTTCATATGGTAATATAGAATCAAGGTATTCTGGATTAATAATAGCTGCACCAGGATTAACAGCTTCATTTACATTTTTATTTGATGGCCTGCTTGCAACCACAACTGGATATTCATATAGTGTTTCGCCTAAAGCCATATCACCATTAAAGCGATCTGGCTCTGGCATCATTATATTCCAGATAACTAATCCAGCACCACGATCATATATGTCTTTTATAATCTCAGCGTATATGCCCCTTGGAAAAGGATATTGCCCATATTTTTCTAATGCTGCTTCATCTATCTCGGCAACATAAATATTATTTTGTACGGGCTCTTGTCCGGTTATAAGTGTATCAAAATAATTAAGTTTTACACTTTGTACAAAATTAGAAGGTACAGCAAACATATATGTTAGTATTGCTAGCGTAAGTAATGCCCACCAGGGACTTAATAATCTTTTCATTTTATCCTCAATATTGTGTCATATTAACTGTGCAACCATTTGAATTACTACAGTATGAAGTTATACTTGCTGAGTTAAGTCCAGTATCTTGCCAACTACTCCCTAGTTGTTGAACATTAACACTGACAGGCCCCCCAGCATTAGTTACATTTATATTAGCAACATTACGCATTGACCTTTGATATACTATTACATCATTATCATCACCAGTTACACTGATATTTGCTTCGACTTCGCCATAACTATCACTTTGGTGTTTTACTGTATTATCATCACCGTCAATCTCAATGTTGCTTTGTTTAAGTCCACCCCAATCCATATTACTATACGGATGACTTCCGTTACTATGGTTTGAAAAGATGTTTTGTGCTTTATTGCGGTCACCAACAATATCAATATTGGTTATATTTTCATTAGTATTATTTTGTCCAGATGCATGTGCTACGACAACTATGTTATCGTCACCAACTGTACTACTTGTTACAACGGTATCGTCACTTGCGACACCATCTGCCCAGCCGTGTGCGTTGCCGTTCATATCTGTACAATTTGAATCATTGTTGATAGCACAATACTGAAAGTAGTTGTCCTGACCATCTTGAACAACTTCTAAAGTAAAATCATCACCAATTTGATTAACATATATCTCATTAGCCCAACAGTTACTGCTGGTTAATATTGATATTATTGTTAGTGCTTTCGCCCAACCTATATCCATAATACTCCCAGTCTCCTTGCTGAATATCAAGACTATATCCATATCCTTGGTTCAACGAAAGTGATATGAAGTTTTTACCTTCAGCATCAAGTCGTTCCCATTGCCAGTTTTGTCCAATATTTTTTAATGTGATCCCTGTATCTGGATCGTATCCGTATACGTTTCCTTCTTGCCGTAATAATATCTGATTTTGTAATGCTAACTCATCTTCAAATAATCTCATTAAAGCTTCATTAAGTTGATCTAGCATATCGTATAATAAGTTTTGAAGTAGTTGATCAGTTTGATCTAATGCTGTAACCCATATACTTTCAATTGAATCTACTAATATATCTGCAGATAATCCGTCATAACGTAAAAAGTCAAGTTTTAAAATATCTGCCTTTTCACGGAGCTTTTTTTCTATCTTAGCTTCTTCTTCATAGTATGGATTTCTTTTGCGTAATATCAACAAAGTATTAATCATACTTTCGTCAATATCTAATATTAAGGGCTTTGTTGGTGGAGACATACTATTTGAAGCTATAGTAGCCTGAAATGCTTGGTTAAGAACAACTATTCCAGCATCGGTTTCTACTGATATCTCCCCAACAAAACACGCACCCTCTGTATCACAACTAGGAAGTAATGTAATCATACTACCTCCAGCTTCATCAACTACCATTGCAAAGTCTGTACCACGTACTGATATAGTTGCAGATGGAGTTCTGATTCGTACACGCTGTCTACTATTTTTTGCGATTTGACCGCTCGCATAACGTATTGTTCCAAGGCTTGCTTTTAATCCTAAGGCGCCTTTACCTGTATTTGGATCATACACAAAATCGTCTATTATTAATCTTGAATGTGCAGTAATATCAACACGAGTATCATCAATAAAGTCAATACGCATATTTGCATTTGCCGTAACGGCAGTATCTTCCATTTGAATGCCGACACCTCTTTCAGCATCAATAGCTTCTTCCCCACGTTCAATGGCTGCACTGCCTTTAATTGTAGAAATCTCGCCGATGTTTGCGTGCACCGGCGAGCTTAATATAATGAAGAGTACTAAAAATTTATACACTAGTCTGACTGAGTTATGTCAATGTCGTGACCATCACCACTTGTGGTTAAGTCTATTACATTATCATACACACCGCTTTGGTCAAACTTAACTGTATGACCTCGACCAGTAGCATCGAAGTTAATTGTATGTCCGTTGACATCACCATTACCTGCTACATCAATATCTAATGTGCTATCTGTATTTGATAAGCTTGAGCTAGCATCAATTACAACTGTGATAGCAGCGCTTGTGCCATTCACATCTGTTGTAATAATATTATCATCGTCTGTTACAGTAAAGTTAATTACAGCGCTATCTGCAGCTGCGGACTCACCAATATTAATCGTATAATCTTGGTCATCACCTGTAGCAGCAATGTTTAGAGTTACCGTATCACAGTTACCCGCAGCTGAACTAGAACATAGTAAGTCAACTTCGTTATTGTCACCAGTGAATGTCCAAGTACCAGTGTATGTTGCACCGAGGATCTGAGCAGTAATTGTGTTTAGGTCACCAGTTTGCGTGATGCTGAATGTCATGCTATCAGCATCATTACCAGAAGAACCTAGAACAGCAGCTTGTGTTCCTGTACCTATTTTGTTATTTTGTCCGTCCTGCACGATATCTAAATCTAGTGTGTCACCGACTTGTTCGATGTATATGTCATTCGACCATGTTGTTATAGGTATAGTTAATAATATACCTGCCATAATAAAACTCTTTATAAGTTTATTCATTTTTAGTACCTTTTATTTTCCGGAGCCGATATTATTAATGGGCCTTCTTCCAGAACTTTCTAATTTCTCCTTCATTTATCAATTCTATAACGCCAGCTTCAATTGCTGATCTAACTGCGTAATTAACTGGTTCATTCACACTGTAACCAGTCTCCGCCTCTACTAATTTTGTTCCCATATCGAAAAACTTAAATACATCCACACCACTTCTATGACTTGCTATTGTCTTTTCTGTGGCAACACTTAGTAACACTTTACCAGTACTGACACTTACTATTCGCATAACAACAGTCACAGTATCTACTCTGTATTCTTCTTGCACGCCTACGCCTAAGTACCGGGCCCCTGTACCGCCCATAGTGGTATTAGAATCATAGCCAACAATCCCACCTTCTAGTATAAGCCCAGCAAAAACCATGGGCTTCAGAGGAGTAGGACCCTCTTTTAAATTCTTTTCATACACCTCACGTGTATTTCTAACTAGCTGCCGTTCTTTAACTAGATTATCTAATCCAATTCTTTCAACAACTTCAAACCAAGTTCCACCGCCAACATCTTGAAGCGCCTTGATAACCCATACTTCTCCACCTTGTGTTACCGCACTACTCAAATTTGAAGTAGTATCGCTAGGCTTTCTTTGGCCAGTCTTATCGGTAAAACTATAAACAGCAATCGTCATTTTTTTGCCGTCAAGTTTTGGTGTGTCTTCTATTGATGTAGGTGATACCTGTAGAACCGGTGGATTATTAATTGGAGCGATCTCTGGAGGAACACTGCTACATCCGGCTAATATCAATGATAGTAATACTAAACTATTTTTCAAAACGTAAAGTCTCCAGCTCCTGGTATTGTTATAACTGTTGTACCATCATCATTTGTAATGGTCAGGGTAATCTCACCAGTAACGGTATCTTTTACCCAATCAATTGTACTACCTTCAATCTCAGCAGTACCAGAATTAGAACAATTATCTGTACAATCAGCAAACATGTTATCCACCATTTGCTTACTTAATGTGGCATATATTCTAGATTCCAAGTTTTTGATAAATTTGTTAAGAGTGCTATTTTCTAACTCTCGCTCAATACGCCTTTCTTCTGCTTCAGCCTTTTCACGAACCTCAGACTTACGATTGTGTATTAATTGTTCGGTGCTCAATACGTGACTAGAATATCCGTTACCATTAAATGCTGGACTTTTAAATTTCCAACCTAGTTCAGCATTACTCTGAGTCGGTATCAGAATCGCAATCGATATTAGTAATATCTTTCTCATCTTTTAGTTCTTGCTCCCGTAGTATCATATCTAATTTTGTTTTCAATCTAATTAAATCATTGTCAAGCATACGTATCCTATCAATTAGATTGATAAGAGTTATATGAGATTCACCCACAACTGGATCTACTTCTTCAGTAACCCAGGTCCAGATATAGTATATGAAATAGCCTAAGCCGAAAGCCGCTATAATTGGAAATCCATATTGATTAACTGCTGCGGCTATTTCATCCACTATTATTTTTCCCTTACCGTGCCAGAAAGATCAGATACTTTTACCATCCAACCATTTTCATCAACACGAAATAAATCACCAGGCTTATACAGCCAATGATCGTTTAATGTTCCATCTTTTTTTATGCCCATAACTTCTCCGGTCCAATCACCATTAACTTTGAAGTTTTTTCCGGCTTGTTCTATAGTATAATCCATCCATATCATTGTGGGCCCTCCTTAATTAACTCGAAGTAACCATTAGGCCCAACCCTATATTCATTTCCAATATTAAGCTCTATATCGTCAACGACAAAAAATTTATCGTCAGGATCTTGTTCTGCTAAAATTCTAAAACCTTTGTCTTCAAATTTTAACAACATAAGCTCTTTCCAAAGCATCTAATCTTTCCTTGCATCTTTCTGACCGTCGGCCCTTGCTATTCTGTCGAGGTCAGGTTTCAATTGAAATGCAGCAGACATCATTACGTCAATTCTAATCAATTCATTATTCATAGTCTTAACGCGATTGTCTAATGCAACCACGAAGGAGCGCTGAGTTTTTATTGACTCAAGTACGCCCGCTAGTATAAATCTCAATGTTAGGAAAACGAAAAACCCACCAGCTATAGCAGATGCAATAGGAAAACCAACATCCGTCACTAACTTTAAATAGTCCATACGCCCTCCCTTATCAATATTATACTAACTATTTATAATAAATAACACTTTAGATATGTACAAAAGTCATAAACTGTGGTATAATTAAAGAGTACTGTTGAGGGAGAGGAGTATACTGTATAGGTGTAACATTAATGTCACATATTAGCCTTTATTTAAAAAAAAGTGCAAAAAAGTGAAATTAACTGTGTACAAACACATTCCGGTGTGGTATAAAGGTATCAAGAGATAAACAAAGTCTGAGGAGACATATTATGACAAAGAACGTATTTAACTCAATGATGGAATTCAGAACTACTAAGTTTGATAACTACTATATTGCTACTAACTCATCTATCCCTTGCTACTTAGAGCAAGTTGCATGTATTGGTTGGGTTGCTTCTTATGAAGATCCTAAAGATCTAAGCATCTGTGATGAAATGGAATTCGATACTCCTAGCCTTGCTATTCGCTGGTTAGAAACTAAAGTTCCTTTCTCAATGAAATTAAAAGAAGATTGGAAGGCAGCATAATGTATACTTTAACAAATCTTACAACTGGCGTTAATTATAAAACAGACGTCGTAAAGGCATTTCAAGATGCAATCGCAAGCGAGGAAAATCTTCGCGAAGGTTATGGTTCAACAAACTTCTGGAACTTTGTTTCAGCTGATATGCACCTTGAACTAAATACTTGGTATGCTGCTTCATATATCGATGAGGCTTTTGAATATATGGCAGATCTTGAAGATGAAGATCGTGCTGCTGAAATAAATGCACTGAGATTTGCTTAATGGAACATGAGGATCCATGCGATGATTGTACACATTGGCTTAGCAAATTAATTTCAAAAAAGCTAAAATAACTGTGTACAAACGAAATTAACTGTGATATAATATTAATATAATGATTGAGGAGAGACTATCATGAAACTAGTAAAAATACAGCGTGACATTCTTGCAAACGCAGTTTGGTCTGAAAATAAATTTCCTGGAAGTAAAAAGCCTATTCATGTGAATAACTTTGGTTCTTTAGAAAACTTTTCTAAAAACTATCAGCGTTACTGCGAAAAGATGGAACAGCTTATTGATGCTGGCTTAATTGCTCGAAATGATAATGACGGATATGCATACATTGTTAATGCAGCAGTTGTTAGAAAGGTATTAGCATGAATGATCGCACAGATAAAGAGCAAGTTGCATTGCTTCGTAAAGTACTAGCAGAAGCTGGTCTTGACTATATGATCACTCGAATTGAAGGTACTATTGCTCACGTGAATGTGTGGGTTGGAAATAAAGATTAAGGAATATATTATGATTACTGCAAAAATTAAACTTATGAATGATGTTGAAGAAACATCTTCTTTCGAAAATAAAGAGTCTGCTATGAAGTGGATCGAATCGAAGAATAAAATTAAAATTCTTGACTCATGGTCTATCGATACTGGTTGGACTGACGCTGTGACAAATATATCACAGCCTGAAATAAAAATACTATCTGTGTAAAATAGTTGTGTACTTACAGGATTACCTGTGCTATAATACCTATAACGTTAACAAATGAGAGAGAATATTATTATGATGACTAATGCACAAAAAGCTGATCGCCTTGCACTTATCCGTGAAATCGCTGAAAAACGTAAAGCTCGTTTAGAATTCAAACAAACTTTGCAAAGCAAAAATGCTGCTGTTCGTAATTCAACTGCTCGTAAGACTCGTAAGACAGAAGTAGTTCAAACTGCTGATGCATTCTTCAAGTCTATCGATCGTATGGATGAAAACTATAATCAATGGACTGACGCATCTAAGTATGCTGATCAGTACTATGGCGACACAATGCGCGCCACTACAAGATTCGATAATGATTGGGATTAATCTTAGTTGTTATCGAAAAACCTAGCAACCAATGTACAAGGTTTTGTTAGGTGGGTATACTAGCCGGTACCGAATGGAAACCCGGACGTTTGCTACTAACGAGATTGTAGATAAGGGGAGAGGTTCTGCAGTAAGCCTCTCCCACGAAAACTATATTAACCTGCGTCTTGCAAATGAGGGAACCGGACCTAAACTTTGCCAGACAATATCGTCGAAGAACCAAGGCGCAGATTAATATAGTTTGGAGGATGTTATGAAGACTATACATTATGTAGGATTTAGAGGAGACGAATACGTTAGGGCTCACAAGATCTTTGGTGGTCCAGTTTATATCCACCGCGATTATGATGATCGTGTGTTTAGTGAAGTTGGCGATGATGATGTCGTTATCTTTGGACCAAAGTATAAGAAGCTGCCATATGTGTGGGATGCTTCAGCAGTTGATAGGAGGTATACTGAATGAAATTTTATATTATATCGATGTTTGTATTAGGTATGGTATTCGGACCATTGGCCACCATTTGGTCGGTCAATACTTTATTTCAAACTGAAATAGGGTTTACTTTTGTTAATTGGACTGCAGTCATGTGGCTTCAACTTTTTGTAATTGCTGGTTTAAAACGATGAGTATGCATATGATACAGGGCGTTCAAGTCCATGGTAAATCTAAGAAGAAGAAATCTCCTGGTTGGAAAAAAGCCCAAGCAGAGCATGAAGCTTTTCTTCGTAAAATGGGAATAGATCCAAATGGATCAAGGAAAAAGGAGAACGTTACACTTGAAAAAGCCAAATCGATTAAACGCAACACAGAGGGCGATCGCACAATCCCGACGTCGGACGTCATCTGCGGCAACGCGCCTAAACGACAAACTAGTCAATATACTGGAAACTACATTGTCGGAATCGCAACAATGCACAAATCAAACCTCGTTCCGGTCGGAAGAGGCGATGATCCAAAAGAATACGCTAGAATGAGGAGAGGCTAAAATGCCCTTAGAAGTTGACATTTATACTTCACTTGATGGTGAAGGCATTCAAACAGATGTTTTTGTTGAAGGCAGAGATGATCCAGTTGAGACATCAAAGTCTGATTGGCATACTGTAATTGCTAATGAGTTTGAAGCTCACTGTATTCCAAATACTAATTCTCTTGTTAGTTCAGGGAATTTAGATACTGGTATTACAGATCTATGGAATATTGTTTCTGCAATACGTGATTCAGCTGATCATTTAGAAAAAATGATTTTAGAATGCACTGTTTTTAATCGTGATGATTGGGTACAGGCTGGTCAACCAGAAGATAAAAAAATCTTTGTAATGACATATAGCGAATATATTAATGCACAATATGAAAAAGGAGAATTGTGAATGACTAGAGACGAGATCTTAAAACAACTTCGTGAAGGAGTAATTACTGTCACCTTTACAAAGGTAAATGGCGATGAGCGTGAAATGGATTGCACATTGAATATGGATATTATTCCAACCTCAGCACATCCAAAGAGCGATGGTAATGTTCGTGAAGGCGTTGATGCAACTATCAATGCAATCAAATGTTATGATGTTAATGCTCAAGGGTGGAGGTCATTCCTATTTGATAAAGTAAAAAAAGTTGTTTAAAACGCAAATTAACTGTGTACATTACCTTTAAACTGTGTTAGAATAACTTATAAATGAGGAGATGACATTATGGCTATGCGTAAGAAAAAAGCAGTAGTAGTAAAAAGACGACCGAAGACTGGTGTTGCCGCAGCACCTATCGACAAAGGCTTTATGTACTGCAAAGATTATTTTCATATTGATCTCGATCGTAAAGATGGAGTCAAGCTAATGAAAGAGTACGTTAAAAAGAACTGCTCTAAATTAGATGCAAAGGCTATTTTGGCATGTCCTGATTATGTGTTCACCGTTAGAACACATATCGCTGCCTGTATGCACTGGATTAATTCCGGTCTTGATTTTGAAAAACGTATGATTATTCAGAATCAATATCAAGCTGATGGCAGCGTAAAGAAAGTTGAAGTAGAGTCGTTTTATGATGGTCATGATGCTGTCAGACGCTTCTTAGATTTCGCCATTGATGCAGGTAAAAAAATACTTGCAGAGAAATCTGAGATAGCAGAAGAAAAGTTGAATGTAGTCGTGTTAACTCCACTTCAGCGATATCAAGAGAAGCTTAATAATACTATTATGTCTGATCTTGATGACCTGGAAGATTCGTGGATCGGTGGAGAAGAAGCTGACTTCGATTTATATAATCGTTTTCGCTACCACGGTCTAACAGGTAAAGCGGCTGAACCCGTTCGCCGAGTACTTGAGGGATGGCTTCTTGACTTTAACGATGCTTATCACAAGCGCTGTGACCAGGCCGTGGAAGGCTATTCACATATCAAGCGTTCTGTTATGAGACGGCGTATTAAACACGTCGAATTGATGCTTGCTGATTGTGATAAACTGAAAGCTGCAAGTGCTGCCACACGTAAGGTTCGTAAACCTCGTGTGAAGTCGGCAGATAAGCAAGTCGTTAATATGAAGTACAAGAAGGAAGATAATGACTATAAGTTAGTCTCTATCAATCCAATCTCAATAGTTGGCTCATATAGACTATATGTCTTTAATGCCAAGACACGAGAAATTACCGAATACGTGTCAGGAAAAGTGGACGGGTTCTCAGTTAAAGGGACAACTCTTCAAGGGTTTGATCCTGATAACTCTCGGAAGATCAGGTTACGTAAACCTGAAGACTTCATTAAAATTGCTCAGTCAAAAACTCCTAGGCAGATTAATACTGCATGGAGTAAGTTGACTACAAAAGAATCAAAACCAAACGGTCGCATTAATACCGACTGTATTCTATTAAGGATACTAGACAAATGATAAAGTGTTTTACTGTTGCTATCTCTCTCCTCATTTCATCTCAAGCACAGGCTGAAGAAACACCAATTTCATTTGAGTCTGTAGATATGCACTGTTTGGTTTTGAACTCGTATTTTGAGTCACGCAATCAATCACCGAATGGTAGTATTGCTGTAACTCATACAGTTCTTAATCGTGTTGCTGACAAAAGGTATCCTAATAATACCTGCGACGTAGTTAAACAAAGTGTAAAAAATAAAGATGGATCTATTCGTAGAAACAAATGTCAATTCAGTTGGTATTGCGATGGTCTATCAGATAAACCTCGTGAACCAGATGCCTGGTTAGATGCATTGCACCGAACAGTAATCGCTGTTGACTTATATAATAAAGGATTCGATATAACTCACGGTAGTACTCACTACCATTCTAAAAACATTAAACCATATTGGAGCACATCTCTTGATTACATTACAACCATCGACGATCATCACTTCTACAAATGGGGAAAATAGTACACCCATCATAACAAAGAAACGTTTTTCGACAATGGTTGAAGAGAAAGTAAAAGAACTAACAGTTCCTTATATTGATGCAGTACTTATTGTATGCGAAGAACGTGAGTTACCACCTGAAGATATTAAGCGCTTATTGAGTCCAATCATTATAAGTAAGATTGAAGCTGAAGCACTTGAAGTAAATGCAATAAAAGGCGGAGGAGCCAGACTTCCCATATGAGCTTGCACTATGATAAATTCGACTTAATAGAGATGCTTGAAAACAGAGTATATACTATTACTTACATGGATGAAAAAGACATGAAGGTAAAAAGGTGTTTAACTCTTAATCGAGATCTTATTGGCCAGCTAGATGCTATGCCACCTGGATTTCATAGTCTAATGGATGCAGCAGATCATTCACATGAATCGTTTGCTGCTCTTGATGTATACTCCAAAGAATGGCATATAGTATACATCGATCGTGCAATTAATATGAGAGAACATCGGTATGAGAATGGAACCCTTTGAAGCTTACAGATATTATCAGTCTTTGAAGCTGCATTTTGAGAATGAGTCTTATAATGCACCAAAGTATAATTATAAAACATCTGCTAAACCACAAACCTTTTGGAAACGTAAAGACAAATACTTCTTTGCAAAGGTTGGTAGAATGTTTGATACACCACCCGAGCTAATCAATTACTATGCTGCACATTTTGTTGCAGATAATAATTGGGTTGGCGATATGCTTAGTGATGAACAGGTATATCGTGATTGGCAAAAAAGAACAGAGTCCATGGGATATAACTTTCAACAAGATCTTGAGAAAGTAAACGTTGAAAGTTTTGACCAGCTGTTCGATCTTGGCAACCAATATCCAAAGGTTGTCGAAGCCTACTTATCTAATGATATAAATATAGAGTCAGTTGCTATTCTAAATAAGTTAACTAGCTTTATGAGTAGGGCGGACAAGACGGTTTCGGATCCTATATTGTGGCCAGATGTGTCACGTAAGATCCGGAAATATAGCTTATTGATGAACGTGAATACAGATAAAATGAAAAAAATTATCTTTAAAGTGTTTACATCATAGGCGATATGTGTTATAATAACCATATCAAATCACATAAACATACACTGCAATACAAGGAAAATATAAATGTCTTTTGCAAATCTAAAACGTAATCGTACTGATATCGCATCACTTACAGCAGCAGCTGAGGCTGTCGGTGGTTCACAAAAACAATCATATGTTGATGACCGATTCTGGAAACCAACTGTTGATAAAGCTGGTAATGGCTATGCTGTTATTCGCTTCTTGCCTGCACCCACAGGTGAAGATCTTCCATGGGTCCGTTACTGGGATCATGGTTTTAAAGGACCAACTGGTCAATGGTATATCGAAAACTCTTTGACTACTATTGGTAAAGACGATCCTGTTTCAGAAATGAATAGTGTTCTATGGAATTCTGGTCGTGATGAAGACAAAGAAATTGCACGTAATCGTAAACGTCGTTTGCATTATGTGTCAAACATTATGGTTGTATCTGATCCATCTAATCCTTCCAATGACGGTAAAGTATTTCTTTATACGTTTGGTAAGAAAATCTTTGATAAGATTATGGATGTTATGCAACCAGCATTTGCCGATGAAACTCCTGTAAATCCTTATGATTTCTGGGAAGGCGCTGACTTTAAACTTAAGATCCAACAAGTTGCTGGATATCGCAACTATGATAAGTCTGAGTTTGCTGGTCAACGTGCATTATATGATGATGATGCTAAACTTGAGTCTGTATATAATACTCTGTATAGTCTAGCTGAGATTACTGATCCTAAGAACTTTAAAACTTATGATGAGCTCAAAGCTAAATTAAATCGAGTTCTTGGTGAAGAAGGAGCAGTAATGACTACTGCGGAAGCTGTATCTCTTGATGAAACTGCATCAGCTCCAACGTTTAATACTGCACCAGAACCTGCACCTCAGCAACCTAGCTTTACGCCACA
>Ga0206677_10000264_pt1 | contig 48896 bp, 36 predicted proteins | sample M130m12015metaG_FD_155475 | JGI IMG/M metagenome (GOLD analysis project Ga0206677, IMG submission 155475) | Ammonia-oxidizing marine archaeal communities from Monterey Bay, California, United States - M1 30m 12015 | ecosystem: Environmental > Aquatic > Marine > Intertidal zone | place: USA...
ATGTACTACGTGAAGATGAACCTTAACGGAGCAATCATTACCAAGAAAATTATCTTGAATAACTAAGGATTTATTCCTAATAAAAAAAAGCTCTCCATTTGGAGAGCTTTTTTTTTGTTCTTTTTTATCTAAAACAATTCCTTTTTAGAATAACATGCCGATTTCAAAACTGATGTTTTGGATGGTTCCATTTGAATTGATAGTTGGAGAAATATTGTCTAAAATAAGGTTGTTATTGATGTTTCGGATGCCAATTTTACTTCCAAATTGAAATGAAACAATAGATTTAGGAATTTGATAGTAGAGGGCAATACTATATTCCCAAGGTTTTAAACTGAGTTCGTCGATTTCGGACTTTCTCTTCTCTCCGATATATAGTGACGATAGACCAAGGTAGGATACAGTTGGGCCAATACAAACCGAGTGCTCATTCTTCAACCGAAATAATGGTAAGAGAGAGACATCAACATAGAATAGAGCGATTTTCGAGTATCCTAAGTCACCATTACTAAAATTAGAACCTTTGAAATTACCCATTATTTCTGAGTAGATGCTTGTCTTCTTTTTTGTATTCGAGATAAAGTATGTTCCTGCAGTGTATCCAAATTTAGCTCTTGGATTTTTTAGGGCTGTACCAACCATACTAGACAAGTTAAAACTGGTTTTGACACCAAGTTTATTATTAGATATATTACTAGACTGTGCGAACAAGCCAAATTGTATTATTAATATACAAGCAAATACAAATAATAATCTCATTTAGTTAATTTTTTTTCCATTCAAAGCTTTGGATATTTGGTGATCCATGACTTTTTCTGCGAATGGCTTACTATATTCATTTAACTTCTCCACTTGTGAGGATATTGCATTTTTATCTTTTTCGTTTATGCATTGAGTTAAAACATCCATGATTTCTTCAATCTTGGTAATATCCTCTGAAGTTAGCAGCGTTTTATTTTCTTGAATAAATTTTTGGGTAGCATAGATGAGTTGTTCTGCTTCGGTTACAGACTCAACAAGTGATCGCTTATCCATATCCGATTGAGCGAAAGTCAAACTCTCTTGAAGCATAGCTTTTATTTCTTGGTCTGAAATCCCGTATTGGGGCTTTAAGGTGACTTCTTGACTAATTCCTGATCTTAATTCCTTGGCACTTACTTGGAGGATACCGTCGGTGTTGATTAAGAAGGTTAGTTCTACTTTTGGAATTCCTGCAGGCATAGAAGGAATACCTTTCAGGATAAATTCCCCTATTTTACGGTTGTCAACAATCATCTCTCGCTCGCCTTGATAGACATTAATAGCGAGATTTACTTGTCCATCAACAGATGTTGTGTATTCTTTTTTGAGTTGGCTAGGTATTTTACTATTTCTAGGAATTAGGACATCCATCAACCCACCAATCGTTTCTATACCAAGAGAAAGTGGTGTAACATCTAAAAGTAATAGATCTGTTCGATTACCTGCTAGTATGTCTGCTTCTATTGCAGCTCCAAGAGCCACTACTTCGTCTGGATTAATTTGGTCATTTATTTTAGCATCGGGAAATAAATTCTGAATAGTTTTTTTAATTATTGGAGTTCGTGTGCTTCCTCCTACCAACACAACTTCTTGGATTTTATGAGCTGAAATATCAGCATCACTAAGTGCATTATTGCAAATGGCTATTGTTCGATTAATAATGGGTTGGATGATATTTTCAAGTTCTTCTCGACTTAATGTAACTGTTAAATCTTGATTATTAATCTGGATAGTATCTTCGAACTTTAAATTTAAACTTAATTCTTTTTTCGCTTTCTCTGCAGTAATTCTTAGAAGTTGTCGGTCGCTATTTGTAAGTTTAGGTATTGAATGTTGGTTTATCCAATGATTTACAATTGCATGATCAAAGTCATCTCCTCCTATACGAGTGTCTCCATTGGTTGACAATACTTCGAAGATTCCCTGCTGAATATTTAGAATTGAAATGTCAAAGGTTCCGCCTCCCAAGTCATATACTGCAACTATTTTAGACTCTTCTGTATCTAATCCTAAACCATAAGCTAGGCTTGCCGCTGTAGGTTCGTTAATAATTCTTAAAACATCTAATCCAGCAAGTTTCCCAGCATCTCTTGTAGCCTGTCTTTGAGAATCATCGAAGTAAGCAGGTACAGTTATGACCACCTTTTGAATTTCTTTATTTAATTGATCCGTACCAATACTTTTTAATTCCTTGAGAATGAATGAGGACAATTCAATTGGGGTGTAAAATCGGTCATTAATTTTTACTTGAACAAGCTTATCTTGATTATCAATTATTTGATAGTTGAGTTGGTTACTTTGGTCTGCAACATCTTGGTAGCTCTTGCCCATTAGTCGTTTTACAGAATAAAGCGTATTACTTGGATCACTAATTAGTTTTTTTGAAGCTTCCTTACCCACCAGAATATTTTGTTCATCAAAATATATGGTACTTGGCACGATGCTGTTACCATCTTTGGAAACGCAGTAGGGTTTTTTTGTTTTAGAATTAATAGTAGCAATTAGACTATTAGTCGTACCTAAATCAATGCCTATCACAGCTGATTCTTTTTGTATGGTTCCAGAATTTAGATCAATGGATATTTTTGCCATTGGTACAAAGATATCCAATCTATTTTCAGTGATTTGAAAGAATCCAATATTAACTTTGAACGTATTCGAAAATTAGTGAGTTTAACAGAAGGAAATAATGCAAAGTTACCAGATTATAATGGGCCCATTGTCTTTTTTGACGGTATTTGTAATCTTTGTAATCACTCCGTAGATTTCGTTTTAAGATATGAAAAAGGAGACCATCTTAAATTTGCTTCATTACAGTCCGATTTTGCTAGACAACTTTTAAGCGGCTTTGATTTACCAGAGTTTTTAGACAGTATAATTTTCAGGGTTAATGGAATAAATTATTTTGAATCGGATGCAGTGATTGAGATTTCTAGACATTTAAAATTTCCTTACAACATACTAAAGTATGCGAATTGGGTACCTAAAAAATTAAGAGATTTAGTTTATAGATTTATAGCAAAATATCGTTATGACATTTTTGGGGAACGTTTAATTTGCCGTGTACCATCAAAAGAATTAAGTGATAGGTTTTTTTAACTGACTTTATTGGCTAACTGGCCACATGCAGCATCAATATCCTTACCTCGACTTCTTCTTACGTTAACAATTATTTTGTTGCGTTCTAGGTATTCTGCAAATCGTTGAATCTTTTCAGTAGAGCTGGATTGGAATTCAGCTAAGTCTATCGGATTATATTCTATTAAATTGACCTTACACTTAATTTGACGTGCAAAAGCAATAAGCTCTTCAGCTTCAAGAGGATCATCATTAATATCGTTAATGACACAATACTCAAGCGTAATTCTGGTATTAGTTTTATCGTAAAAGTAATTGATGGCCTCAATCAAATCCTCTAATGAATTACTATCATTTATTGGCATGATGGCACTTCTTTTTTCATTGTTTGCAGCATGCAGTGATAAGGCAAGGTTAAATCTAACCTGATCGTCCCCAAGTTTTTTAATCATTTTAGCAATACCTGCGGTTGATAAGGTAATTCGTTGGGGTGACATTCCCAGTCCATCAGGAGAAGTAATTTTTTCAATACCAGCTAGTACATTGGCATAATTTAATAATGGCTCACCCATTCCCATAAGTACTATATTGCTCAGATTAAGGTCATATTCTAGTTCGGCTTCTTTTTTTAAAATGGCAACTTGGTCATAAATTTCATCTAGTCTAAGATTTCGTTCCCTTTTCATAAATCCAGTTGCACAGAAGGTACAACTCAAACTACATCCTACTTGTGATGATATGCAAGCAGTTACTCGATTAGATGTTGGGATCAATACACCTTCAATTAAAAATCCGTCGTTTAGTTTAAATGCGTACTTGATGGTTCCATCCGAACTTTTTTGTGAGTGAGCAATGCTAAGTGTGTGAAAGCTGTATTTATCTTTAAGTTTTTGTCTAAATTCTTTTGAAAGATTAGTCATTTCGTCAAAAGAACGAGCACTTTTTTGCCACAACCATTCCCATAACTGATTAGCTCTAAATTTTTTTACTCCAAGGTCTTCACATGCTTGAATTAATTCAATTTTAGAAAGCGACCGAATATCTATCACAAGTTTTAATAGAGGTTAATAGGAGATATCATTGATAGTTAAAGTTTTTTCATTGGCTTTTTCACATCGCCCAATGATTTTAGCTTCAACATTAAATTTGCTAGAAATTTTAATAAGTTTTTGGGCAATATTTTCATCACAATATACTTCAAGACGATGACCCATATTAAAAACTTCAAACATTTCCTTCATAGATGTTTCAGTAGTAGATTGAATCATCTGGAATAATGGTGGAATTGGTAACAAATCATCTTTAATAATATGCAATGGCTTGTCTAAAAACTTCATAACTTTTGTTTGGGCACCACCTGTACAGTGGATTATCCCGTGGATCGCCTCTTTTAAATCGTTGTTTTTAAAGATTTGATTTAAAATAGGAGCGTATGTTCTCGTTGGAGATAAAAGTGCTTGCCCAATATTGACCTCAGTTCCATTTAGGTTGTCAGTCAGTGAGAAAATACCAGAATAGATGTAATTCTCATTCGTATTAATATCGAAGGACTCAGGGTATTTGGCATAATAGTCATGCTTAAGTAAGTCGTGTCTTCCAGATGTAAGCCCATTGGAACCCATTCCTGCATTATATGAACTTTCGTAAGTAGCTTGACCATATGATGAGAAACCAACAATAACGTCAGATGATTTAATATCGACTTCCATAATAGAAGATCTTTGAGGTCTACAAGCTACAGTGCTATCAACAATAAGAGTTTTAACAAGATCACCAACATCTGCAGTTTCACCTCCTGTAAACTTGATATCGGTTCCAAATGAACGCATTGTTTCAATGCATTCCTCAAAACCATCGATGATTTCTTTAATAACCTCTCCAGGAATAAGGTGTTTATTACGACCTATGGTATTGGAAAGCAGAAATGGACCCGTAGCACCAGTACAGATGATATCATCAAGATTCATGACTAAAGCATCTTGAGCAATTCCTCTCCATACCCTAATATCACCAGTCTCTTTCCAGTATAAGTATGCAAGAGACGACTTTGTCCCAGCTCCGTCAGCGTGCATGATATTGCAAAAGGAGTCATCGTTACCGATATAGTCTTCTACAATTTTACAGAAAGCGTTGGGGAATATTCCCTTATCAACGTTGGAGATAGCACGGTGTACATCCTCTTTTTGAGCGGAGACACCTCTCATTTCATATCTACTCACCAGCTTTTAAATTTATTCTTCAGTATCTTTTAGCAACCAAAGTTTATTGTCTTTAATCTCAAAGTCAACATATTCTCTATCAAATAAGTTATATCCCAATACAGGTTTTTTAGTATTTGTCATTTTACATTTAACCTTGGTGTAAATTTTCTCATTGATTTTAAGCTCCTTTAATGTAAATGAAGTTCCATAAATTTTGGTTCCATCAGACAGCTTGATTTTTGTGCCAGAGTCTCTGAAATCTTCAGGACTTAGATTGCCAGTTTTAATCAGTTGTTCAACTAGAATTTGAGGCATCAGTGTTCTTCTATCCTCTCCAGTATATTGGAATCTTATTTTCTTTCTGCCAACATAGCCGTACACAGTATAAGCTCCCTCAGTTTTTGTTGGAGTTAAAGGAAGAAAGTCATATTTAGCTAAGAATTCTTCTTCAGCTTGTTTTACAAGGGTTAAGCTATCCTCCATTGCTTTTGCTCTTATGAAGCTATCAATATCTCCTTTTGTTTTTTCAAGGAATGCTCTTTGTTTTTCAAGCAGGTAAGGGCTATAAATGGATCCTTTACCATTTAATGCTTCATCGTTTCTTTGAGAATAATCTACTCCGATGGATTGAATGTCAAAATTACAATTCACAACTTTAACGGTAGTTCTTCTATTCTTTTGATGCTCATCCTCAGTACAGCTACTAGTAACTGGACCTTCACATGGACAATCAGTTACTAATTGTGATTCTCCATAACCTCTCGCGTCGAGACGGAAAGGATTGATACCTCCTTTTTCAATGAGGTAGGATATGGCTGAGTCCGCTCTTCTTTGTGATAAATCTCTGTTGTATTCAAAGGATGCTCTACAATCTGTATGAGAACCTAATTCAACAGCCATTTTAGGATATTTTTTGAGTGTTTTAATCAAATCATCTAGAATGGGTTTTGCATCTGTACGAATAAATGCTTTTGCTAGATCGTAATATATAGGAAGAACAAACACATCATTACACGTATTTTTGAGGCAAAAATCTTTAACATATTGACAATCGAGTGAGCTTTCTACTCCAACAGTACTCACATATTGGGGTTTGGCATCGTAATAGTATGCTTGTCTCTTGGAGACTGCAATGGTGTATTCTTTATTAATACCAATTTTTGTATCGTAATAACCTCTTTCGTCTGTCCTTAATCTGATAATAGATGAGTCAACATTATTGCTAATTTCAACTAATGCATTGCTAATTGCTGTACCACTATCACAGTCAGTAACTTGCCCCTTTAGTGTACATTCAATAGGCTCCATGGTAAATTCAAAAATATCATCTTGGCTTTTGGTACGATTTGAAGTAAAGAAACCGGCTTCTTTCGTATCGTTAAGAATAATGCCAAAATCATCACCAGAGGAATTTACGGGACTTTTCATATTGGTAGGAACCGCCCAATCAGTAGGCCCATCATCCGTCTTTAAAGTGTAGAAAATATCTAATCCACCAAGTCCAGGATGCCCTTCAGATGCAAAGTAGAGAGAACCATCTTTGTGAGCATAGGGGAACATTTCATTGTATTCAGTATTTACATTAGGTCCAAGGTTAATTGGTTCACTCCAAGTTCTTCCTCGTCTTACAAATGTTACCATCCAAATGTCTTTGGTTTTTTCTAATTCAGCAGTGTCTCCATATCCTCCGGGTCTATCTGAGGCGAAATACATTACTTTATCTCTTTTGGCGAGAACAGGGTGTCCATAATTCCAATTATTGTTTTGCTCACCAGAGCAAAAACTCAATGGTTCTGGATTCATTTGCCAGCCTTTTCCAGATTTTCTAGCCTCATATATTTTACATTTAGGTTCTTTACCCGATTCTCCGTTACATTGGGTAAAATACATTTTAGACATTCGGCTGTTAAAGGTAACAGTTCCATCATTATATTTTGTATTCAGTCCTTCAACTAATTCAGCTTCACTCCATTTTTCAGACTTTCCACGGCTTTTCCCTTTTTTTACTTGCCATACATCAGAGTGTGACCTCAATGTTCTGTCATAAGGATTCTTGGACACTCCACCTTCACGATCTGAAGTAAACATTATTGATTTCTGCTTTCGATCTGCCCACACTGGGGAAAAATCATCTGATGCTCTATCATTAGCTGGTTTAAAAGGAGTTATGGTATATCTCGTTTTTTCTTCTTTCCATTTGAGAGCTGATTCACATCCTTTAATCATTGCTTCAACACGTTCATCTGAAGGCATTTCTTTTTGATAAGATTTGAAACTTTCAATAGCATTTTCGTATTGATTTAGCTGCTTGTACATTTGTGCAACTCGGTAAGTAACGACTGGATCTTTAGCACCATACTTCTGAGCCTTTACATACAGTTTGAGTGCCTTTTTGGGTTGGTGATTGTATCTGTAACTCTCAGCTCCACGATAGGCTGCAGTTTGACGAACATCTTTCGTAAGTTTGGTGTTACTTGCCAATTGGTCATACATATCTGCTGAGATAGCATAATTTTTGATTTGCATTGCTTCATCAGCCTTTTTCATAGATACAGTTTTGCAACTGGCAATAAAGATAATTAATCCAAGAGGAAAAATAATCTTGATGGTGTTCAGTAATTGGTTATTCATATAATGTAAAGAACGTCAAAAATCAAAAAATATACGTCCAAAAACAAATAAAAATAAAGATATAATTCTAATTTACACTCTCTTCATTAAATAAGGGGACGTAAATCAGTGCTTGTTTAAATAAATTATCTTAAGAAAAGCAATTCTCTATATTTAGGCAATTGCCAAATTTTATCGTCTACCAATTGTTCAAGTTTGTCCATATGGTAACGGATATCATCGAATGATTCTTTGACATCAAAATGGTATGAAATGGCTTGTTTTTCAGTATCTTTGAGGTTGTTGGCCTTTTTTCTTGACTCTACCATTTTATCAGTCTTTGTTTTTACCATGTCTATATGTTCAGCAATGGTTTGAACAAGTTCTTTTTGTGCTTTACCAACTTTTATGCCGGCTTCCTTAAGTGTTCGAATATTAGTAGCAACTACCGTAAGATATTCAATGGCGGGTGGTAGAACATAAGAATATGCTATTTCTCCTAATACTCTACCTTCTATTTGAATTTTTTTCATATAATCTTCAAGCATTATTTCATACCTTGCATGAAGCTCTTCTTTAGTAAAGATGCCGTTTTTCACGAAGGTATCCATAGCCTGCTTGCTAATATATGCCTTGAGCGATTCGGGTGTATTTTTAATATTACTTAGGCCTCTTTTTTTAGCTTCTTTTGCCCACTCATCACTGTAGTTATTTCCTTCAAAAAGGATATTTTGAGCATCTTTTAAAACTTTTTTAAGTTCTAAAACAATGACCTTCTTTAGGTCTTTTCCATTTGCTACAGCTGTATCTACATTTGCTTTAAATTGAATCAATTGATTAGCAACTGCGGTGTTAAGAGCTGTCATGGGCTGTGCAGAATTTGTAGATGACCCTACTGCTCTTAATTCAAATTTATTGCCTGTAAATGCGAAGGGAGATGTTCTGTTTCTATCTGTGTTATCCCTCAATATTTCTGGAATTTTATCAATATTAATTGATTTTTTCTCATTGGTATCCTCTGCTGTCGAGTCTTTTAAGAACGCATTCAATACCTGCGTTAATTTTGATCCAATGAATGCAGAAATAATTGCTGGTGGAGCTTCATTGGCTCCAAGTCTGTGGTCATTTGATGCTGAGGCAATACTTGCCCTAATGATATCAGAATTATCGTGTAGTGCTTTTATCGTATTGATGAAAATAGTTAGGAAAAGTAAGTTAGAGTTAGGATCTGATCCTGGAGATAATAGATTAACTCCTGTGTTTGTAATTAACGACCAGTTGTTGTGTTTTCCCGATCCATTTATACCAGCAAAAGGTTTTTCGTGTAATAGTACTCTGAAATGATGGCGTTTTGCAACTTCATCCATTAAATCCATTAATAGTTGGTTGTGATCAACTGCAAGATTTACGTCTTCAAACATAGGAGCACATTCGTATTGACCTGGAGCAACTTCATTATGTCTTGTTTTTAATGGAATTCCAATTTTTGCTGCTTCTATTTCTAAGTCATACATATAGTTAAAGACTCTGTCAGGAATAGATCCGAAATAATGATCATCCATTTGTTGTCCTTTTGCTGGAGCATGTCCAACGAGTGTTCTGCCACACATAACCAAATCTGGTCTGGCTTGATACATGGCTTCATCAACTAAGAAGTATTCCTGCTCAATTCCAAGAGAAGCAGTACATGATGAAACTTTTTTCAAAAAATATTTACAAATATCAGTTGCAGCTTTATCCACTAAATTGAGAGATTTTAGTAGTGGAGCTTTGTAGTCTAAAGCCTCACCATTATAAGAAACAAAAACGGTTGGTATACAAAGTGTTTTCCCTGCGGTATTCTCATATATAAAGGCAGGTGAAGAAGGGTCCCAAGCGGTGTATCCTCTTGCTTCAAAAGTGTTCCTTAGTCCACCACTCGGCAAGCTAGATGCATCCGGCTCTTGTTGAACCAATGCTCCTGCGGTAAATTTTTCAACTGCTTTTCCGTTTTCAGGCTCAAAAAATGAATCGTGTTTTTCTGCTGTTGAACCTGTAAGTGGTTGAAACCAATGAGTGTAGTGTGTTGCTCCTTTACTCAAAGCCCATCGCTTCATTCCTGAAGCTACGTGCTCAGCCATTTTTCTGTTAATGGTTTTGCCATTTTTGATAGAATTACTAACCGATTCATAAGCTTCTCTGCTGAGAAAGTCTCGCATTGCAGAATCGTCAAATACATTGCTATTAAAAAGTTCAGTGAAGGAAACAGATTTATCTTTTGCGATAAAGTTTTTTCTTGTAGAAACAGTTTTTAGTGATTCAAACCTCATTTTAAGTATATTTTATGGTGCAAAAATATTTTATTACCACAAAAACAGCAAAAACAAGACCTTTTTGTTAATAAATTTTTAAAAACTAAAATTTATCCCATTTTTAGTTTTTCAGCATTTTCGGCTAATTTTAACGATTCAATAATTTCACCAATATCTCCATTCATTACTCCATTAAGATTGTATAGCGTGAGATTTATGCGGTGATCTGTCACTCTTCCTTGTGGATAGTTATAAGTACGAATTTTTGCACTTCTGTCACCAGTTGACACCATAGTCTTTCTTTGAGCGGCAATGTCACCATTGCGTTTAACAAGTTCTAGGTCGTACAATTTAGATCGTAACATGTCCATTGCAATCTCACGATTAGCTAATTGTGACCTTGCTTGCGAGCATACAACAACAATTCCTGATGGTTTATGGGTCAATTGTACTTTTGTTTCAACTTTATTTACATTCTGACCACCAGCACCACCAGATCGCGATGTCTGAAGAGCTATGTCAGCGGGGTTTATTTTTAGGTCAATTTCTTCAACCTCAGGAAGAACGGCTACCGTAGCTGCAGAAGTATGCACTCTGCCTTGTGTTTCTGTATCGGGAACTCGTTGAACTCGATGTACGCCAGCTTCAAACTTTAAGGTACCAAAAATCTCATTTCCTTCTACTTTAATAATAATCTCTTTGAACCCTCCAGATGTCCCTTCTGTTGCTTCTATGGTTTCGTGTTTCCATCCTTGTGAATCAAAAAATCGCGTATACATTCGATATAGGTCACCTGCAAAAATGCTTGCCTCATCACCTCCAGTACCAGCACGTATCTCAACCATGGCATTTTTGTCATCCTCTGGGTCCTTTGGTACTAAAAGTAATTTTATTTCTTCCTCTAAGGGAATTTGCTTGGCAGTTAGTTCTTCAATTTCCTCACGTGCCATTTCTTTCATTTCTGAATCCTCACTACTTGCTATAATTTCTCTAGCTTCCGATAAGTTTCCAATTAAATTTTTATATTCAAAATAGCGTTCTACAATTTGTTTCAGGTCACTATATTCTTTATTTAGTTTGGTGAACTGTTTGATATCAGATGCTACTTCTGGACTGCTTAATAGTAGTTCTACCTCTTTAAATCTAGCATGTATTCCTTCTAATGTTTCAAGCATTTGTCGCAAATGTATTTATAATGACTGGGCTAATCAACTGAAACTATTTTATGGATGTTTCAAGGAAATGATTTTATTGCCATAGTAGTAATAGAGGTTATCAATATCATTGGCTAGTCTTGCATTGCTCGGAATTATGTTATTTGTGATTACGGGCATTCTAAGCAATTTATTGTATCTTACAAGTGCCCCATTTTGATTGTAGTATAAGTTATCGGGTGTACTTGTTATCGAGGAAAAATTTGGAGTGTAAAATATTCTATCTAATGTAGTATAAATATCAAATGTTAAAACTCCAATTGTGGAGTCTGCAACATAAATTTGTCCATCGATTTCCCAAATTTTATAGGGATTAATTTCTTTTGAACTGATTGAATTTAAGTAGTTAGACTCAGTGAGTCTTTCACCTGATTTGCTAATCTTTAATAATTTATTTTCAGACATGTCGATAAGCCAAATATGATTATCATAGGATCTTGATATGCAGCTTACATTATTCAACTGAAATTCATTTAATCGAATTTCACCTCTAATATTTAGCATGTTATCGTAAAAAACTATGATGTTTTGATCTTTATAAAATACGTAGATTTCGAACGGATTAGAGCAATCAATGCTCGTAATATTTCCATAAGATTTATTGTTTACATTAGTCTTTAAGTTGTTATCAACGTCATATTTGTATAGCGTTAGTAAATCATCCGAGATGTACTTGTTGCCTTTAGCATCAACGCTCATGCAAGAAATATTCTTTATTTTTTTTAGTGTGAGTGTATCTTGACCTTTAGCTATGAATGCACTAAAAACACTAAGGATTAAAATGATGTAATTTAACTTCATGGTCTTCAAATGTAGCATATGTAAAATGGGTTACCCAGTCGCCAAGATTGATCATTTTGGTGGAATCATTGATTGAGTGTTCCATTGGCTTATGCCTGTGTCCAAAAATGAAGAAATCAATAGAGTTTGTTTTAATGTATTCGTTGGCAAAGAGAATTTGATATTCTTTTTTTAATGGAATTTCGATTTGATCCAATTGGCTATTTTTCTTTCTACTTTTTCTACTCAAATAGTTTGCAAATCCGACCCCTAAGTTGGGGTGTAAACGACGAAATAACCATATGGCTACATGACTTCTAAATATTTTACGAATGAATTTATAGCTTCTCTCGCCTTTCCAAAGAGCATCTCCATGATGGATATAAAACTTTTTACCATCAATCTCATCAATCCATTCTTCATCGATAACTCTTAGGCCAATTTCTTTTTCTAAATAGTCAAATGTCCACATGTCATGATTTCCTTTAAAAAAATAGATAGGGATACCTGCATCAGCCATTGTAGCAAGTTTCCCAAGCAACCGATTAAAGTATTTTGGAACGGTAGTTTTGTATTCAAACCAAAAATCAAAAATATCTCCCAGCAGAAAAAGTGTTTCGCAATCTTGTTCGATAGATTCTAGCCATTGAACAATTTTTTTTTCACGGACTAATGATGAGGTGTAATCTGGTGTGCCTAAATGAAAGTCAGAAGCGAAATATGTTTTGCCCATTATCTATGCAAAAATAGCTATTAATGAGCTTCTAACCAGTTGTCTCCATTTCCTGCTTCAGCAACAACGGGAACTTTGAGAGGCATAGCAACTTCCATCTCGTGTTTTACGATTGAACGTATATGGTCTAGCTCATTTTTAGGGACATCAAATAATAATTCGTCATGAACTTGAAGTATCATTTTAGCTTTTGTTTCTATCGTTGATAGACGCTTATGTATGTTAATCATTGCAAGTTTGATCATGTCTGCAGCACTCCCTTGAATTGGAGCATTTATGGCGTTTCTTTCTGCAAACCCAATGACCGTTTGATTATTAGAATTTATGTCTGGAATAAATCGTTTTCTGCCCATTATTGTCTTTACAAAACCATTTTCTCTACAGAAATTGATGGTATCATCCATGTATTTTTTTACACCACTAAATTGTTCAAAATATGCGTCTATCAATTCTTTTGCTTCTGTTCGTGAAATTTTCAAATTTTGTGCTAAGCCAAAAGCACCTTGACCATATATGAGACCAAAGTTGACACTTTTAGCTTTATAGCGTTGGTCTTTGGTGACATTTTCTACAGTTACCCCAAAAACTTTCGATGCAGTTGCTGTATGAATATCCATACCATTATTGAAGGCCTCAATCATTCCCTTATCTTCTGCAACGGATGCAACTATTCTCAATTCTATTTGGGAATAATCAACAGCAAGTAATGTATGATTTTTGTCTCGAGGAATAAAAGCTTTTCTAATTTCTTTACCCAAATCTGTTCTTATAGGAATGTTTTGTAAGTTGGGGTTTGTGCTACTTAATCTGCCGGTGGCAGCTACAGCTTGAGAAAAATGAGTATGTACTCTCCCAGTTTTTGGGTGAATTAGCTTAGGCAATGCATCTACATAGGTCGATCTTAGTTTATTAATTTTTCGAAATTTTAGAATATCGCTTACAATTTGATTTTCACCAGCAAGTTTTTCTAGGGTCGCTTCATCTGTTTTGTACTGACCTGTTTTTGTTTTTTTAGCCTTTGCGTTAATTTTTAAATGATCGAACAATACTTCACCTAGTTGTTTTGGGCTAGCAATATTAAAATTCATGTCCGATATGGAATAGATGGACTTCTCAATTTTGCTGGACATCCCTTCTAGTTCAATTGAATAGTCGTTTAAGAATGTATCGTCTACCTTAATACCTTCCATTTCAATATCTGAAAGAACAGGCACAAGAGGCATTTCAAGGCGAACCATTAGATGAGCTAGTTGCTTTTCCATTAACTCTTCATTAATTATATGCTTTAATTGAAAGGTGATATCAGCATCTTCGCAGGCATACTCTTTAGCTTTTTCTAAAGGAACATCAGCAAATGATAACTGGTTTTTACCCTTTTTTCCAATCAAGCTTGTAATTGAAACTGGCTTGTAGTTGAGGTATTTTTTTGCCAAGATATCCATATTATGTCGTCCATCAGGACTGACAAGATAATGGGCAAGCATCGTGTCAAATTGCGGACCAGCTATATTTATATCATATTTCATCAATACCTTTAAATCATACTTTAGATTTTGAGCTATTTTTTCAATTTCTTCACTTGCAAATACATCTTTAAATTCATCTAATATTGTTTTTGTTTCCTCAAAGTTATTGGGCATGTTTACATAAAAAGCTTTTCCTTTTTCAAAAGAAAATGAGATTCCAATTACTTGTGCGTCCAATTCATTTAAGGAAGTGGTTTCAGTATCAAAACAAAAAGACTTTATTTTTTCTAATTTAGATATTAAAAATTTTCTTTTTTCTTGATTATCAATTAGTTGATAATCATGTTTTGTGTTTTCAATTGTGTTAATTTCAACTAATTCTTCTGCATCATTTTTTGTAATAGGGCTCTGATTAGGAGTAGAAAATAAGTCGCCTTGAACAGTTTTTACCTCGCTCATGGTTTCGCTAAAAACCCTTTTTGATAACGTTCGAAATTCTAATTGTTTAAATAGTTTATTGATTTCATCTTTGTTGGGCTCTGATCTTAACAGATCAGGCTCATCAAATATTACTGGAACATCTGTGATGATCTTTGCTAAATGCTTGGAAAGAAATGCTTGTTCTTTATTATTCTCTATTTTTTCTCTTAGTTTACCCTTGATTTTATCCGTATTTTCATAAAGGTTTTCCATTGAACCATATTCTAACAATAATTTAGAAGCTGTTTTTGCTCCTACACCCGGAATGCCTGGAATATTATCTACAGCATCACCCATCATTCCCAAGTAGTCGATTATTTGCTTGGTTTCATTTAACCCAAATTTCTTGCATACTTCTTTTGGCCCCATAATCTCTGGGGCATTACCCCCGCGTGCTGGTTTAAAAATCAGTATGCTCTCTGTGACTGCTTGTCCAAAATCTTTATCTGGTGTCATCATGTAAGTAACAAAGCCTTCTTTTTCAGCTTTTGTAGCCATAGTAACAATTACATCATCAGCTTCATATCCTTCTTTTTCAATGATGGGAATATTAAAAGCATCGATGATTTGACGAATAAATGGTTCGGACCTCTTAATATCTTCGGGAGTTTCATCTCTGTTGGCTTTGTATAAGGGGTATTCTTTTTTACGAATATTTTCTGATTTATGATCAAAACATACCGCAATATGTGTTGGTTCATGTTTTTCAAGTACTTCTAACAATGTCGTTGTAAAGCCAAATATTGCATTGGTATTAAGCCCATAGGATGTTATCCTAGGGTTCTTGATAAACGCATAATAAGACCTAAATATCAATGCATATGCATCGAGCAGAAATAATTTTTTTTTAGTAGTCATAAATAAAGTTGCTCAAAAGTAAATCAATTTTGAATTATACATTGTGCTCCAACACTCAATCAAATTTTTACCTTTGTTGTTTAAACATCGTAAATGGACTTTTCACCAAATTACAATTTAGTTCAAGAATTAAAATGGCGTGGGCTTTTTCATCAAGCAGTACCAGGCACAGAAGACCTTCTTTTAGAAGAGATGACTAGTGGATATGTTGGTTTTGATCCAACAGCAGATTCTTTACATATTGGCAATTTAGTCCCCATTATCTTACTAGTTCATCTTCAAAGAGCTGGTCACAAACCATTAGCTCTTGTTGGCGGAGCCACTGGAATGGTTGGTGATCCGTCTGGTAAAAAGTCTGAACGTCAACTTTTGGATATTGATGCAATCAACTACAATCTAAATAGTCAGAAAAAACAATTAGAGCAATTTTTGGATTTTGATTGCGGAGACAATAGTGCTGAAGTGGTGAATAACTACGACTGGTTTAAGAATTTTTCATTCTTAGATTTTATAAGAGATGTCGGTAAACATATTTCAGTGAATTATATGATGGCAAAAGATTCTGTAAAAAATCGTTTAGAGGACGGTATGAGTTTTACTGAGTTTAGTTATCAACTGGTTCAAGGGTTTGATTTTTACTATCTTTGGAAAGAGAAAAATGTTAAACTTCAAATGGGAGGTAGCGATCAATGGGGAAACATTGTGACAGGTACAGAACTCATACGAAGAAAAGGAAATGGTAAAGGATTTTCTTTGACGGCACCATTGATTACTAAATCAGATGGGAGTAAGTTTGGTAAAAGTGAGGGAGGAAATGTTTGGCTTGATGCAGAAAAAACTAGCCCATATCAATTTTACCAGTTTTGGATGAATACTTCGGATGAAGATGCTGAGCGATATATAAAAATATTTACTCTAAACACACAAGATTACATCGAAGACCTGATAAAAGAACATAAAAGAGCACCACATATGCGAGTTCTTCAGAGAGATTTAGCGGCTTATATCACTAAATGGGTGCATGGAGATTCTGGATACGAAACAGCTTTAACAGCTACAGATATTTTGTTTGGGAAGGCTACATCTGATAGTTTACGAAATTTGAGCGAGAACGACTTTTTTTCCATATTTGATGGTGTCAAAAAGTATCAAGTAGTTGATATACAGGGAATTAATGTTGTAGATATATGTGCAGATTCAGGATTTTTAGCAAGTAAAAGTGAAGCAAAACGAGCATTGAAAGAAAATTCTGTATCGGTGAATGGGGAGAAAGTTACAGAAGATTTTAACTTTTCAGAAGCAGATTTAATAAATTCAAAGTATATTCTATTGCAGCGAGGTAAAAAGAATAAATTCATCCTCATAAAGAGTTAACTTATGATATCAATTGACCCTAAAGAAATATCTGTTTCTAAACTTCATCGATACCTTTTAGGAAGTATTGGTCCTCGTCCAATTGCTTTTGCTAGCACGATTGATAGCAAGGGTAACAGGAACTTGGCACCATTCAGTTTTTTCAATGTATTTAGTGCTAATCCGCCCATACTTATATTTTCACCAGCTCGAAGCGGAAGAACCAATGCAAACAAGGATACTTATTTTAATGTAAAAGAAGTTCCGGAAGTTGTGATTAATGTAGTTACTTATGCTATGGTTCAGCAAATGAGTCTGGCAAGTTCGCCATTTGATAAAAATATAGATGAGTTTGATAAGACAGGCTTTACACCTATTGAGTCTGAAACTATTCTACCCTATAGAATTTTGGAATCACCTGTTCAATTTGAGTGTAAGGTAATAGATATCAGAGAATTGGGATCTAATGGGGGTGCTGGTAATTTGATTTTTTGTGAAGTTAACAGGTTGCACATCAATGAATCTGTTTTGGATCAAGATGGTTTGGTTGATCAGTTAAAAATTGACTTAGTCAGTAGAATGGGAGGCAACTGGTATTGCAGATCAGATAAAAACTCAATGTTCGAGGTTGATAAACCAATAGCTACAATTGGAATAGGAGTTGATGCATTACCAAAGAATATTCGTTTGAGTAATGATTTGACGGGGAATGATCTAGGTAAAATTGGTAGCATGCAAAGAATCCCTAGTTCAGATGAGATGGAAGAATTACTTTCAAACTATTCAGGGGATTTTACGTTAGAAAATGCTAAGAATTTATTGGATTCTAACAATGTAACTTTAGCATATGCTATACTTAATCAATTAAATCAATGAATATTCAAAAACTATTCTTCAAGATAATAATTTCTATTACCTACTTAGTGAGGGTATGGCTATTGATATTACCTATTTCTATTGCTGTCATATTTATGAAGGAAGAAGGTTGGAGATATGGATTTACATTTATTCAAAGCAATCTAAATGTTGCCCTTTTTACATCATTTGCTCTTGGTTTTTTGATATCTCTTTATCATACCTTGAGTTTTGAGGAGGCAGAGGGTTCTCCATATCAAAATTACTTAAAATCTCACCAGGAGGTTCAAGTTAAAAGTGACTTTTCTATCGAGCAATTAGAAGAGTGGTTAAAAAATAATTCGAAGTTTAAAGAGGTTAGTCTACTTGGTAGTCAAATATCGGCTTTAAAAAAGGTGTATTTTTTGAAATCTGATAAGATTGAAGTCTCCAAAAAAGAGAATGTCTTTACCATAAAAAGTGTTCCTCATTTTAAATGGTGGTTCATTGATTTTGCAAGGAATTATAAAACTGTTAAAAGTATAGCAACCGTTGTTAAAAAAAAGATATGAGGGTATGTATTTTATCGGGTTCTGCTAGAAAAAATAACAATACACTTCGTGTGGCAAAAGCTCTTTCTAAACAATTTAAAGACTCTGTAATTATGGATTTTCAAGATTATGATTTACCAAATTTTAATCAAGCAAGCATATCAAAAGATAATCCGTCTGAGTTTCAATCTAGATTGATTGACTCTATTGAAAAATCTGAATTATTGTTTGTAGTTACCCCAGAATACAATTGGTTTCCTACTGCTGAGGTTATTAATACAATTCATCAATTAGCACAAGAAGATTATATTCATATCTTCAATCGCAAAGTGATCGCAACTGTTGGAGTTAGTGCAGGAAGGGGTGGCCGAATGCCAGCGGTTCAATTAGTGACAGTGATCAATAAAATTATTGGTTTTTTTAATTTAGAAAGTATGACTTCTCCTAGTTCATTTGAGGTGCAAGAGGTGACAAGGTGTATCGATAGTGATGGATCGTTGTTGGATAACGAACGTTTTAACAAGGGACTTTTATCTTTTGTAAGCTATTCTTTAAAAGTTGCTCATAGATGGCATTTAAGTAAATGAAATTTTCTAAATTGCGGATGCTTAACAACATCGCAATTTTTCGTATGAAAATATTTTTACCCATCATTGGATTTATTTTTTCGATCCAAGCTTATTCACAAAATACAAGTTTCGTTAAATTGATTCTTAACGATTCATCAGATCAAGCTCAGTCAGCATTTCAGCTATCCTCAGGTGATTACTTTATGCTTTATAATACTAACAGTTCAGGACAAGGGGATAAGGATTTTGGGATAACTCGAACAGATGGTTTAGGTAATATGAAATGGTCATATACCTATGGAAAATCGAATCGTGATAGTGCAACAAAAATGAGCCCAACAAGCGATGGTGGGGTTGTTGTTTGTGGATATACTGAAGGAAGTTTAAATAATAAAGATGGATTTGTATCTAAGATAAGTTCTAGTGGGACACTTCAATGGTCAAAAACTTTTAAAACAGATAGTTCGGAACAACTTTTTGATGTTATTCAATCGTTATCTGGGGAATATTATGCTTGCGGATATGTAAAAACAGATTCTTTGGACGATAATATACTTATATGTAAGTTGACTAGTAATGGTAATGTGTCTTGGACACGTTCGTTTGGGGGTAAAGGAAGTGAGAGAGGCTATTCATTGTTAGAGGATAGTCGGGGAAGGATAGTTATTGCTGGGAATACAGAAAATGATTCTGTAAATATTGGTTCGAATGGAGACAGTGATTTTCAGCTTTTGGCAATTTCTACCGCAGGTGGTGTTCTATCATCTAAAAATATAGGTAGCAGCAATTCAGAGTATGCAATTAAGATAATAAGGTCTCAAGATAATAAATTTTATGTTGCAGGTGACATTAAGCTTAATGGGGGAAATGATGAAGAAATTTTAATTTGTAAGTTAGATACAAATTTTGACGTTTTAAGTAGTGAGTTACTAGGTACAAATTTGATTGATCAAGTAAGAGACTTAAAATTAGGAGAAAATAATTCTATTGTTTTAGCAATTTCTGCCACTACTCCATTTTCTAGTGATGCTATTCTATGTAATTTATCCTCCTTGAGCAATATTTCGCCAGGACAAAAGCTTGGAGGAATGGATCTTGATGGTCAGTCCGGAGTTTCTATAATGGGTTCATCTACAAGAGGATTTTCTTTATTTACATCAGGGGTGTCTTTGGGGAATACTTCTTCAGAGGATTTATATCTTACAAAAATTCCTAAATCTTTTGATATCTCGTGTGCTTCAGATTTTGAATCTGTTCAATCAATGGGTGGTTTGAGTTTGAGTAAAAATACTTTTTCGCAAATTACCTCACTAAATTCTAATGCGAGTATTTCATTTACTAAAAATAAATTTAATTCAAATGATTCGACCGTTTGTTGTAGTTTGGAGGCAAGAGTAACAGGAGATACAGTGAGTATTTGTGCAGGTACTTCCATTAATATTGGTAGATCATCCATTAGTGGTTATAAATACTCGTGGGTATCTACGACAGGTTCGTCTTTTACTAGTAGCACAGCTAATCCAAGTGTATCTCCAACAGATGATACTGAATATAAGCTTGTTGTCAATTCTTCGGATGGATTATGTAAATCAGATTCAGCGATAATTTTAGTGAAAGTTAAATCTCGAATGTCACAGAAATTTTTATCCGATACGTTCTTTTGTGATGGATCTTCTATTGATATAAGTGGTATGAAAGGGATGTTACTATACGAGTGGGAGAAAGGAAATGGAGATAAGATAAATACAAGTTCTATAACCCTATCTAATGCAGATACTCTGAATTTATTAATGATTGATAATAATACTTGCAAGTACTACGATACGCTTCTTGTTGAGCAAAAATCTCTTCCTACATTTTCATTAGGAAATGACACTACAATTTGCGATAATCTGAGTGTTACATTCACTGGACCACCAAATATGCAGTCATATACTTGGAATGATGTTGCTTCTTCTAATCAGAATTATACTACGAATATCTCTAAGGTACATTCTCTTAGTGTTGTCGATAGTTTTGGTTGCATTTATTCAGATAATATTCAAGTCCTTACAAATCCTTCTTCCAATATTAATATCGGACGAGATACAGCTTTTTGTGAAGGTTTGACGATAGAGTTTTTTGGTCCATCTTTTTTTACGGGGTACAAATGGAATGGAATAAGTTCATCCCAAAACTTGTATTCAACTAATATAGATACGATGGTTTATGTAGAAGCATATAATAGCTTTGGATGCCCAGCATTTGATACTGTTCAAATTCATTATTTTGATATACCTAAGTTTAGTTTTGGTGCAGATACTGGCTTTTGTGATGTTGTGGACTATCAATTAATTGGACCAGTAAATATGAAAGATTATTTATGGTATAACGGAAGTTCAGCTGACAAGATAAATGTTAGGGGACCTGGGCTATATTATTTGGAAGTCACAAATAATGATGATTGTTCATTTACAGATAGCATATTTATAAGTAAATATGAAAGTCCAATTATCTCTTTAGGAAACGATACAGCTCTAAGAACAACTGATCCGTTAATATTAACACCTGGTTCTGGTTATGATTCGTACTCATGGAGTACAGGAGAGACGACAGAGCGAATTGAGGTTGTCGCTAAGAATAAATATAGTGTCACAGTAATCGATTCAAATGGTTGTTCAGGATATGCAGAAATGAGAGTTACTAGTTCTGCGGGTAATCAAAGTATTGAGCATAGCCAGATTTCAATATTTCCAACCCCTGCAGATAACAGGATTGTCATTAATTCAGAAAATTTAGTAGGTAAAGGTTATCTGGTAATTTCAAATATTTTTGGACAAGAAGTTGTAAGAAATTCATTCGATAGGGCTAAAAAAATAGTTGACGTATCTGAGTTAATTCCGGGGACTTACAAACTCACGCTCTGTTACCCAAATCAAATCTATCACCAAACGATCATTATTAGTCGATAATGTCCATTGAAGTTCAGAATCTAACCAAAATTTATGGTAACCAAAAAGCTATAGATGAAGTCTCATTTTCGATTGGTGCCTCAGAAATTGTTGGATTTTTAGGACCAAATGGTGCGGGCAAGAGTACAACTATGAAAATCTTAAGTGGTTATGTTAACGAGACTTCGGGTAGTGCAAAAATTTTGGGTATGGATACATCTCAAGATGGGTTGAAGATCAAAAAAAGAATAGGGTATCTCCCTGAGTTAAACCCCCTTTATGGGGACATGTACGTTAAGGAATATCTTGGTTTTATTACGGACATTCATAAAATTAAGAACCCAAAATCAGCTATAGATAGAGTTATTGAGTCGACAGGTCTTGAACGAGAATGTCAAAAAAAAATCAATCAATTATCTAAAGGCTATAAGCAACGAGTGGGGTTAGCACAAGCATTAATAAACGATCCTGATGTATTAATTTTAGATGAGCCAACTTCCGGATTAGATCCCAATCAAATGAAAGAGATAAGAAGTCTTATTCTCTCCCTTGGTGAAAACAAAACAATTTTATTGTCATCTCACATAATGCAAGAAGTAGAGGCTATGTGTAGTAGAGTGATTATTATCAATAAAGGAAAGATCATTGCTGACGATACATTGGATGCGGTCAAGAAAAATTGGGGCAACAAGAATAATTCGGTTTATGTGAGGTTTAGAGATGCAATTGATCATTCCAAATTATCTTCAATTTTTGGTATTCAGTCTATAGATTTAGTAGATGACAAAACTTTCATTATCTATTCAGAAGGTTCTACAGATCTAGCAGAGTTACTATTTAATTTTGCAGTTTCCTCTGATACAATTATTGTAGAGCAAAAGGAGCAAGAGAAGTCATTAGAATCTATTTTTCAAAAATTAACGGATCATGATTAGTATCTTTAAAAAAGAAATAAGAAGCTTTTTAAGTTCATTAATTGCTTATGTTGTCATCATCGTTTTTTTATTAATCATTGGGTTATTTATATGGGTTTTTGCGGATGGTAATGTTCTTGCTTTGGGACATGCTAATTTGGACATTCTTTTTTTTATGGCACCGTGGGTATTTACATTTTTAATATCTGCAATTACCATGCGATCATTTTCAGAAGAATTAAAGCAAGGGACGTTTGAAATTTTGAGTACTAAACCCATTACCGATATTCAAATAGTGTTAGGTAAATTTTTGGCGTCAGTAACTTTGGTGGTATTTGCGTTACTTCCTACATTGATATATGCATATTCAATATACAGGTTGGGTTCACCTATAGGTAACATCGATACTGGAGCCACTATTGGGTCTTATATTGGACTGATTTTGTTGGGGGCTTCATATGTTAGTATAGGTCTTTTCTCATCGGTAATTACTCCTAATCAAATTGTTGCATTTATATTAGGTCTTTTTTTATGTTTCTTTTTTTATGTTGGTTTTCAACAATTGAGTAATCTTTCTTTATTTGGTTCATACGATAGTTTTGTCCAATCATTAGGGATACAAGTGCATTACGATTCAATTAGTCGAGGTGTTGTAGACTCGAGAGATTTAGCGTATTTTATATCTCTAATTTTAATTTTTCTTAGTTTAACATTATTAACCTTGAGAGGCAGGAAGTGGTAGGAAAAATGACAAATAGTTATAAGAAAAATATAGGAAGAATTCTCTTAGGTATATTTATAATTTCAATGTTTAATTTCATAGCTAATGAGTTTTACTTTCGAATAGATTTAACGAAAGAAAAGAGGTTTACATTGTCTGTTTCCTCTCAAGATTTATTAGACAAGCTGGACGATGATTTGTATATCACAGTATTTTTAGATGGAGACCTCCCTATTGAGTACAAACAACTTCAATCAGCTACGCGAGATATATTAAATGAGTACAGATTAGCTTCTGATGGTAGAATTAAGTTTGACTTTGAAGATATCTTAGCTGGCAAGGATATCAAAGAGAAAGAATCAATTCTTAAAGAAGTTTTTCAAAAAGGATTGCAAATTGAACAGCCAGAATTGAGACCTGATGAAGCACCCACAGAAAAATACATATTACCTTCAGGTATCGTTTTTTACAAAGGGAAAGAATATCCAATTAATTTATTAAAGCGACAGTTTGGAAAATCATTAGAGGTAGAAATTAACAGTTCAATCGAATTATTAGAGTATGAAATAGGTACGGCCATTCGAAAAGGTTTGTCAGGTAAGAGTATTAAATTAGCATTCTCAGCAGGTCATGGGGAGCTTTCATCGATCCAAACTGCAGACATAGCTAATTCATTAAGTGAATTTTATAAGTTAGATAGGATAAATCTTAATTTAAGAGATAGTAATTGTTATAAAATATTTGCTTCAGATGTAATTAATAATCCTCAAAAACCTGTTTTTAGTGTCTTAGTTGAGGGTCTAATAAATAAATTAAAATCCTACAAAGGTCTTATAGTTGCCAAGCCTACAATTGAATTTACAGAGCCAGAGAAGTATATTCTAGATCAGTATGTGATGAATGGCGGAAAGGTGATATTTTTAGTTGAAAACCTAGTAGCAGAAATGGATTCAGTAGCAAAATATGGGCAGATAATGACCGTAAATCACAGTCATAATTTGGATGATATCTTATTTCAATATGGCGTAAAAATAAAGCCTAATTTAGTTCAGGACGTTCAGTGTCATGGAATCCCAGCAATTAATCAGCAGACAAATCGTCCAGGCTTTTGGCCATGGATATTTTATCCGCTATTTAGTGCAGTAGACGACAATCCTGTTTCTAGAAATTTAGAAAATGTTTGGGGAAGGTATTGTAGCACAATTGATACTACTGCTCGAAAAACCCTAAAAAAAACAGTACTACTTCGTTCATCTGTTCAGTCAAGAGTAGCGGCTAATCCAGTGTTGATTTCTTTAGATATACTGAAAAACAAACAAGATCCATCAAATTTTAGAAATGGAAATCAGATTTCCGCGGTGCTTGTTGAAGGTGAGTTTACTAGTCCTTTTCGTTATAGGGATGGTGTTAAGAGATCATTTGATTTACCTTTTTCAGAGTCAATAGCTCAAAATTCAATGATTGTAATTGGTGATGGCGATTTAATTAGAAACCAAGTTTCTTCCGATGGTAAGGTTTATCCATTAGGGTATGACAAGTTTGCATCTAAACAGTTTTCAGCACCTGTCGAGTTTGCAAACAAAAAGTTTTTCTTGAATTGTGTCGATTATTTGTGCGATGATAATAATCTTATTGAGGTAAGAAGTAAGGAGGTTATACTTCGTTTATTGGATAAGGGTACGATTAAAAAGGATAAACTTTTTTGGCAATCACTAAACATGATACTTCCCATTTTTATGATTGTGATCTTCGGTCTTTTAAATGCATTTTATCGTAAAAAGAGATGGGCTTAATTTCACATAGGTTGAAGTATCTAGGCTTAGTTATTTTACTTTATAGTTATGTGCCAAACTTTGCTCAAGATAACAGCTATGTAAGCATTAGTAGTACACCTGGATTTTTATTAGCTCATCGAGCAGATTTAAAGAACTTAGCTGCACATAATTATGGGTTTGACATTTCATTCGAAAAAGATAAAGAAAACACATACTGGGGTTCATATTATAGTAAACCTTCCACAGGTATTGGACTTTTATATTACAATTTAGGTAGGGAGCAAACAGGTCATGCTTTAGGTTTCTTATCTCATGTTAAATTGAATATTTTTTCAATACGAGATGTGAATTTTCGTTTTAGAATGGGTGCTGGGTTAGCCTATTTAACAAAGAAATTTGATGTTTTTGAAAATAGAAGAAATCAAGCTATCGGGAGCCACATCAATGGCAGCATGCAATTTGGTTTAGTGGGCAGAAAAGAACTTTCCAACGAGAATTATATCGAAACAGGGATTTCGATTTCCCATTATTCTAATGCAGCTTTCAAGGTCCCTAATTTGGGGTATAATATTCCTTCTATTTCTGTAAGATATGGTTTTTGTAAAAAGGCTCTTAATCAAGCAAAATCTGAATCAATGCTTGAAAATAATAAAATTGATTGGACTGCCCTTTTTATTTACGGAAGAAAGCAACGAAATTTTGCTAATCCCAAGGATTTTAATATTTGGGGAGTTCAATTAAGAGGACTGTTCAATAAAAGCAGTGTAAAGTCTTGGCGTTTTGGTCTGGATTATACATTGGATAAGTCCTATATGCATTCCATAAATCCTGACATGCTTGCTCATCAGATATCAATTATCGATCAATCTGAATTAGCACTTGTTGGTGGTTTTCAGTGGGGGTTTGGTAAGGCGAATATAATTGCTGAAATGGGGGCCTATGTATACAAACCTTCAATACTTAAAAATGCATTAAGTCAACGAATGGGGTTGTCCTACAAGTTTAACAAAAATTGGTATGCTCAAGGAATGTTAAGATTTCATAGAGGCGTGGCTGATTTTTTTGAAATAGGTTTAGGTTATCAATTATGAAATATCTCAGTTATTTTATATTAATTGTTTTGTTGTCATCTTGCAGTGGTTTGCGAAAGGACGATTGTATAACAAATATGGGTGATGTTATTTCAATAGATCGAGATGTGATGCCATTTGATCAATTATACGTTGAAGACCGGATAAAGGTTATTTTAATTCAGGACAGTACTCAATTTGGTAGGATAGAATTAAATGGTCCATCTAATCTTTTAGATCAGATTGAAAGTAATGTTTCAAATAATCAACTTAGACTAATCAATTCGAACACTTGTAATTTTGTTCGTTCATTTAACTATGAAATAAAAGTCAATGTCTATGTCAAAGAGTTGACAGGTCTTCACATAGAATCAATTGCTGAAGTAGTTTCCAATGACACCATTAATGTTGATTTTTTGAATATTTTGCATTTAGCGTTATCAGATATTAAGTTAATATTATCTGGTGATGAGGTGTACATTCAATCGAGAAATTCAGCAAAAACGACACTTAAGGGAAGTTTAAGGGTTCTAAAGGGAAGTGTTGAAGAAATTTCAGATATAGATGCAAAATACCTAACCTGTGAAGAGGTTTATTTAGATTCGCATTCACCTCTAGATTGTTATGTAAATGCCACAAAAGGAATGTATATGAATATTTATAATTCGGGCAATATCTTCTATGCTAATGAGCCAAGCGACTATAAAATTTTAGCTACTAGAACTGGTTCTGGAAAGTTATTAAAAAAGTAAGGCCGACTCTTGTGAATCGACCTTATTTTGTGCTTTAACTATTTAACAATAATATTTTTAGGCTTAATTTTTTGCTTCTTTTTAATGGTTATTTCTAAAATCCCATTGATCAAATTCGCTGAAATTGATTGATGATCTGAGTCTTTTGGAATAGCTAGTCTCCTTTTAAAGTCCTCAAAATTAATTTCAGTTCTCAACGTAGTTAATTTTTTATTTATTTCATGATTGGATTTACCAAATATCTCTATGATATTGTTGTCTAGTGATAATGAAATATCTTTTTTATCAACTCCAGGCATCACTACTTTGATTTGATAAGAATTATCATCTTCATAGATATTCACTTCTGGAACATTTATTTGATTGTCTTGTATTTTTTGCGGTGTTAAAATTTCTTGTAATACGTTATCCAAATTATTTTGTAAAATATCCGTAATCATTTTAGGTTGTCTAATATTCATATTTTTTTCTTTTTTACTTAAGTATTATCAAATGCTATACCTGCGTTTAAAAAAGACAAAATGACATAAATATTAAAAAATAATTACAATTTTACGACATATTGGCATTTATCTTTAATTGATAGACAAAAAAAATACGCTCTGGAAACTAGAGCGTATTTGAGACTAGAAGAATTATTCTAGTGTTGAACAATAATTTTTGATGAGATTCTTGAATCGTTTCCTTGAATTTCAACAAAGTAGTTCGCTGATTTCCAATCGGAAGTAGGTATTTGAATTGTGTTGGAATTATTACCTTTCGATTGATAGACTACATTTCCATTAAGAGTATATATCTTTAACGTATAACTTCCTTTAACGTTAGCATCAATATTAACAAAGTTGTTTGCAGGGTTAGGATATGCATTAATTATTCTTGTTTGAGTATTATTTGTTTTTGGTCGAACACTTGTAAGCATAGATTTTGTTTCCCAAATACCCATACCATGAGTTCCTGCGTATATTCTTGGACCGGTTGAAGAATTACTTTCTACTTGAACAAGATCAAAAACAGGCACCCTAGGGAATGGCATATCACTATCCACTCCATCTGCAGCCTCTGACCATGTTGGATTTGCGGAACGCCCATTGTTAGTTGCCCAAATACCAAACTCTGTCCCGAGTATAATAACATCAGGATTTTTGATGCTAACTATTGCGTGATAGACTGGAAATTTAGGCAAATTACTTTGAATACTCGACCAATTTGGTGATGCGTCCATAGCATTTTCAGTACTGTATACGTAATTTGTATTTCCATAATTTCCTACTGTTGCAATCATACGATTTGGGTTTTCAGGGTCTATAGCAACTGATGTAATTGTTCTGGCAGAACTTACACCTAAACCTTGAGATATCTCTGCAGTGTTAAGATTTGCAGCAATTTGATTATTTGCAGGTAGACTAATTGTATCGAATTGCGTAGATAAAAGGTTATCTATTCTATAGATTCTACCATTATTTGTTGTCACAAATAAGGATTTCCCATTATTGCTAGGTTTCATATAATGAACACGTCTTAAGTTTGAAACTCTAAACCATCGAATTGATCCATCTTTTGGGTTTGTAGGATCATGAGGTTTCCCATAAACATTTTTACACATCCATATGCCATCATTTGTTGCAAAATACAATCTTGCGTTGGCTACTGAATCATCCGATTCCCTGTTGCCATATGTTTCAATACTATCAATAACAGCTGGGTTTTCCCAAAGCGTAAATGGATTATTAAAATATCCTGTTGGTCTTCTTGTTGAAGCAAACGAAGCACTAATTCTGTTATCCCATATGGTCTCAAAACTTGAACCTGCCGTAATAGACCTTCTCAAATTTCCATATTGACTTTCACCAAACATGAAGTTTGGATTGTAAGTACTAATCTCACATTCAAAACCGTCTCCACCAATTACAGACTCAGCTATTTTTCTTGGATATGATTCACCAGTAATAAGTAGCGTATTATTGTCTTGAGTACCCCCTAATATTCGACCTCTAACATCCGCCGCAATTCCAAAGAATTGCGTTGTACTTAAGTTTGTGCTAATATCCTTATAACGATCTAATTCTGGTGTTGTAGTTCTAGCAACTCCACCGTCGCTACAGATATACATGATAGGATCTGCTCCAGTATTGTCAAAGGTAATTAAGTGCTTATCAGAGTGAATACCAAAAGGGTTTTGAGGTGAATTAATGGTATTCCCGACAATTTTGGGACCATCTTGAAGTGTCCATTCAGCGAATAAAATACCTCCTATAAATACACGATCTTTATTGCGTGGGTGAACCCCTAATGCAAGATCATACAATCCTTGTGCTTGCAACCCTATGTATGTAAATGGTGCAAAGAACTGACTCATTTGACCAACTTCTTGTGTGAATGTTTGTCCTGCATCAGTTGATCTGTATAGCCCTGTCAATGAACCTCCACCGTATGCTTGTCCATCAAAGGTTACATCACCAACTGTGATAATATAGCAATAATTTTCATCAGATTTGGCCCATGCAATAGCAGCTCTTCTATTATTTGTGAACCCGCTTATTGATTGATATGAAGATCCATCGTTGGGAGAAGTAGATCTCCAAATTACATTTCCAATGCTTGCAAGTAAAACACCATTTTTATTAAATTTAAGGTCTCTACAACTGCCGCCTTTCACCAATTTCCATGTATCTCCACCATTTTCGCTGACTCTTAAACCATTGGAAGATCCAGCATAGATGTGATTTGTTGTAGGATGAGCGGTTAAAATATATACATTACCAAATGATTTAGTATTGGTGAGCTCAGTAAAAGTCTCTCCGTCTGTAGATTTGTATATTCCCATTCCATTGAAACCCGAACCTTCATCACCATTAGGATTGGATAGTAATAAGCCATTTTCACCGGTACCATAAAACAATGTGCCATTATTTGTTTGAGCCATACTAACTACACCAAAGTTTTCATCTCCTAAAGTAATTGGAAACCAACTACCACCTCCATTAGTTGATTTAAACACAGAACCAGAAACACCACCAGTATACAGAATCGATGAATTGTCTTTATCAATAACAAGGCAACGTGTACGTCCACCAATATTGTCTGGTCCTCTGAACTCCCATTTAAGGGGCCAGCTAGATTTGAACTTTGTACTATTCTGAGTGGTAATTTCATCAATTACTTGACGAACATCTTCATTAGAAACAAACCCAGTATTCTGGTTGGCTCTTATTGATTTCAAATACGATTGATAGCCAGATATTCCTTGAACTTGTTTAATCCTTGGGGAATAGGTATAATTTGAATTACCATTTGTTAAAACGATTGCAACAATCGTTAGAGAAAAAGCAGTAATTACTGCTATAGTTGTACTTCTTTTCATAACTTTAAATAAGATCACTTATAAAACATACGAATTTAAGTTTTGATTTAATACTTTCAAAGAATAGTTGACCTTGGTTAGTCAGAAAATGGTAAGAACTATCTTTTTATTATTTCCTATTAAATCCGTATTGGGTGTATATAGACAAGAATGTAGAATTTTCTGCTCTTAGTAAAATATTCAGTCCTTTGGGAAAATAGTTAATTCGAACACCATTTTGCCATTTGTGAGTTCTGTTAAAGTTCCTCCATTGAATTAAAAAATTTAAGTCTACATGAATACCTAAAGTGTATGAGAGCTCACTTAGTCCTTTTGTCCAGACTACACTGCCAATAATTGAATCTTGTTTGTTAATTATACCTTCATCTTGAATGATTATTTGGTTTGGTTGACCAGTTTTGTCAAATAAAACATAATAGGGTTTCATAATTCCTAGAATTGGCCCTAGAGAAGCACCAATATAAAGTTTGGGTGAATTCCCTTGATGGGATCCTATTTCATGATATGACGTAAAGTCTAATCCGATCCCTCCACCAGCATTAATTTTCCCTAGTACATATGGATTGGGGTTAATATATTTTGTGTTTTTAATCCGAGCTTCTTGGGCATGTTTTATCGTATGGCCATAGAGAGTAATAGCACTTTTAATTTTTGAGTTCGTTTTAGGATAGCATGATTGAACGTAAATGCCATATCCATTGGTCGATAAATTGATTCCTCCTATTAATTCAACAGAACGATTTTGGGCACTTACAGATAAAGCATTTAATAAAAGCCACAAAAAAAATAAATGGATAATATTAACTCTGACCACCATTGTCAAAATTTTCAATAATCTATAAATAATCCAAAACTTTGGATGAGTTGATATTCATATGCGAATCTGTAAATTCGACTTTATTTTTATTATAAAAGATGATTTGTGGCGATTCATGTTTTATCTTAAAATACTCAGCAATTTTTAAAGAAAGACCACGTTGTTCCATTACGTCCACAAGGACAAACTTGGCATTTTCATTAATTTCTTTATGGATTCGCTCCATGCGTTGAAGAGCCATAGAGCTTATAGAACACCGATAACTATGTTTAAAAATTAGTAGTGGGTTACTATCTTTTAGCAAAGATTCAATATCATAATCCTTAGTAACTGACCACATGCTGTAAATCTATTATACTGTCTTATTTTGTGTGGTTTTAACCAGACTCATTCCTGGACATGCATCTCTAGATTTACAAGAGGCAAAAGAAGTAAGAATGATAGTAACAAGGATTACTAAGGGGAAGAATTTTTTTATGTTCATAATAGTGTGATAATATTGTGAGCGTCTAATCATAAACGCATTATTGATATAACTTAGTGCAAAGTAACGATATTATCACGGTTTTATCTAGTGACGAGGGTATTCGTTTCATCGAGAACAATATGAATAACGATCCAACCGCTTTGGCACTAAAGTATGCAGGTAAAACTTCTTTTGACTTGAAAATAGCATTACAATTGATTGCTATTTACAGAAAAGCATTCCAAAAAGCACCTATTGTATCGGAGAACTTATTAGCTATTGATCAGCGTTCGTATGAACAGTCAACTTCAGAAAAAGTAGCTAAATATAAGTCTGATTTTATTCGAGGGAAAAATTTATTGGATTTGACGGCTGGCATTGGCATAGACAGCCTGTATTTAGCTGAAAATTTTGAACAGGTTGAAGCCGTGGAGATAAATCATTCACTCCATTTAATGGCAAGTTTTAATCTTAAAAAATTAGGGATAACCAATATCAAAAGAATTTATGGTGACGCTATTGATCTTTTACCTAATAGAGTTGAAGATTGGATTTATATTGATCCTGATAGAAGAAGTAGCGAAATGCGATCTGTTGATTTAAAATATTTAAAACCAGATATTTTAGGGAATATGGATTTGCTGAAGAAATCAGCATCTAAAGTCTATATTAAACTATCACCGTTATTTGATCTGAGTGAAATTGTAAGATGCTTTGATCAATTATCAGCTATTCATATCATTGCTGAAAAAAATGAAGTCAAAGAGGTGGGAATTTTCATTAATTGTTCATCAGTTAATGAAACTAAAGAGGCGACTCTTCACCTAGCGGATGTTTCCAGTAATTTTAGGGCTACAATACCATTCAAGGAATATTTTTTACGCAATGACTATTCTTATGAAAACAGATATAATAAGTTTTTACATGTACCCCTAGTTCTAATAGCAAAATCTTCATGTTTCCATTTTTTTACAAATAATAAGGGAGTATCTAAACATTTAAATCTTCAGATTTTCTTTTCAGAAAATAGTGTACTATTTGGTTTTCGAACATTCGAGATTATTGTTAAATTATCTTTATCAGTTAAGAAAATTAAAGAATCTCTGAGAAAAGTGAATATTGATAAACTAAATATTATAATAAAAGGGATGAACGAATCACCTACTAAATGGCATAAAAATTTAGGCACTACGGATGGTGGTGATTGGTTTTTATTTTTATTAAAATCGGGTGAAAGTGAAGCGATTCTCTGTAAGCGTTCTATTTGAGCTTACTCTTAATGAATGCTTCTAGTGCTGCTACCATACTTGGATGTTCTGGAGATGGTGCTGCTATTGTATTTTTTAATCCTGCCTCTGATAAAGCCAGATCTGTTGTTTTTCCCCAACCAGCAATTGCCCTATCTTCTTGTTCAAAATCTGGGAAATTAGCAAACAATGAAGAAATACCTTGTGGGCTAAAAAAAACGAGTATGTCATAGTAAACACTTGCTAAGTCAGATAAATCTGAATTAACGGTATGATACATAATTGCTTCGGTGTGGTTAATTTCCATTTTTTCCAAGAAATTAGGAATAACCTCGTTTCTAATGTTCGAACATGGGAAAAGATAGTTGAGTGCTTTGTGTTTTTTTAGAAGGTCTAAAAATGAAGAATTAGTGCCTTTCCCAACAAACATTTTTCTTTTTCTCAATTGAGTATATTTTTGGATATACAGAGAAACTCCTTCATTCGTACAGAAGTACTTCATTGTTGTAGGAATTTCTACTTTCATTTCTTCTACTATTCTGAAGAAATGATCAATTGCATTTCTAGAATTAAAAATAATAGCATCGTGATCAAGAATTCGAAGCTTTTGTTTTCGAAGCTCTCTGGCAGGAACTGCTTTAACTTCTATAAATGGATGAAAATCTACTTTAACTCCAAATTTTTCAGTTAGGGAATCATAAACAGTTTTTTTGCCTCCAGGATGCGGCTGAGAAATAAGAATACTTTTTACGCTCAATTTTTATCTCCTTATAAATTTTCAAATAATACCTTCATAAAAACCATGATAGATACAATTTCGAATGTGCAAAGGTAAACAATTACAGTTAAAATGGGATAGCTTAAATTGTTTATTAGAATTATGATTGTACCTATAAATCGAAGTGTTAAGTAGATTAATAGTACGATAAGGGCAACTAAGTAAAGCTTACTTATTAATCCAAATGAATATACATCCACAAGCGTAATACCTCCGATTATCAAGGCAAAAAGTTGATTTAAACCATATTGATAATCAATAATGAGGTTAAATGATTGCTTAGCATTGTGTAAGTAAAAATAGAAATAATCTAAGATTAATTTGATTATAAATAAACCAATAATACTTCCATAAATAATAAAGAATTTTAGAGTATCTGTAGAATTAGTAAGCCATTGAATACTTGATAGGTAAGAGGAAATGGCTATACTGAATATAAGGGTTGATGAAAAAAATGAACTCAGTCGAAAAACAACATTTTCATTGTATTTTTCACTTTGCCATTGAAACCTTTGGATTGGAATTAAGACTAAATGTTTTATGTGAAGAAACCAGTTTGGTATTTGAACATAGATAAATGCAATAATAAGTAAGGCAATAATTAGCGAAAGTTTTATAACATTCGGGATTTCGTATCTCAAAATCAGGTCATGTATAATTATTGATTGTTTCAATTTTGCAAATTTTATCTAATTATTAGAAATAATTAATAATACCAAAATGTATCTTAGCTGAATTTAGTTGAAACCCGTTATTATTCTGAGATCCTACGGCATAAGATATATTAAGAATTCCTTGCCCAACTTCAAGATTACTGGAAAGACCCAATCCAATGGGTGTGTCATAAATGAGTTGCGAACTCTTCAGTTTTTCTTCATATGCAGCTGTATTTACAAATAACCCAATGTAACTATTTTTCCCAATGAGATAACGGTATTCAAGCGTATAAATAATTGATTTACTTGCAAAAAACTCATTTTCATCAAATCCCTTCAAGGTTGAATAACCTCCAAAATTATATAGTTCATTAAAAAATATTTGATCACTAAATAATCCTTGGAATGATATATTTTGGTGAATTGTACCCTTTTTTTTGATTGGAATAAATGAAGTTAAATTTATGGATGCATCAAGCCTCAATTGTTTTAATTTGATGGTGTCATAGAGCGATAGAGTATTTCCTGTTTGAGAATCAACAAACTTCATGCTATTGATATCTCTATTTTTTCGAATGTTTTTTTGGCCAATGGCAAGATCAGTTAGAATTTCAAACCCCTTCCTTGGATTATTTAAGTAGTCCACTTTTTTTCGGTATATACTCAAGCCATAGTTGTCAATACTGTAGGGGTTGTTACTTGGAATTTTTTCTTGTAATCTAATTGAACTCGTGTCAATGCTTAGAAGGCTACTTTGGATGTTTTGATAATAAAATTGGATGTAATTATTCCCATTATTTTGATATCTAACAGATAGTTGACTATTTAAATTTAAAAATAGCGTGTCAAATTTATTGAGTTTAAATTCTCCATTAATTCCAAACCTAGTGTTAAATAGGTAAGGAATGGTTGAAGATAGATTAAGTTTTTGAGAGTTTTTAAGGTAGTTTTTCCATTGAATTTCTAATTGCTTCCCACTTTTGAATAAGTTGTTTAAATCTACATTTAATTCCCCAGTTATTAAAAGGGAATTTTCGTCGGCGTTACTACTGTTAGGAGCTAAGCCAATAATACCGTCAAACTGATCGATTGTGGAGTCATCAATATCTAGAATTATTCGAACACGCCCTCTAAAAAAAAGAACTTGAGTTTTAGATTTGACTTTTACTAAGGGTAAGTTTTCAAGCTTAGCATCAATATCTCTTATACTCTTTTCATTGTATAATGTCCCTTCTTCAATTTCAAGGTATTTACTTAAGTATTTTTTTGATAAACTAGAATTTCCACGAACAAGGATGGTATCATAAACAAACTGGATATATGGGTCTACTACCATGTTTGCAACTAGTGTGTCTTCTTTTATTTTGGGTTCAGTAAGATGTATTGAAACAAATGGGAAACCTGTATTTTCATGATCTTGCATCACCTTTTCTTGAAGTTTTGAAAATGCTACTAAATCTAATGTCTGATTTTTATTGGGTCCTATGTATTTGTCTGGAAGATTATGGGAGTTAATTTCAATATGGGTATATGCAATGCCTGGGTCTAAATAAACAATAACGGAATCATTAATGTATTTTGTTGAGTCAATACTGGCTGCGATAAACCCCTGATAACGGTAGTTGTTTATTTCTTCTTGTAGCTTAAGTAAAACAGATGCGGAGTCGGACAGTTGGATGTACGATGTATTATTCTCACTCTTAAAGCTCAAAGTAATCATTTGAGCTTTGCAAAAAAAAGGGAGGATAAATAAGCTAGTGATTACTAAAACTTTATACACGTTTAATTACAAAAATAAACGATATTGCATTAGTAAAAATTATAATTGTCAGGAATATATATTCATATACCATTTTGTAAAAAAGCCTGTTTTTATTGCGATTTTCATTTTTCAGTTTCTTTTAAAATGAAAGAAGAGATTATCTCAGCAATTTGTCAGGAATTGACTATTAGGAAAGATTTTTTTGATTCAAAAGAGACGATTAGTTCTATTTATTTTGGTGGGGGGACTCCTAGCGTTTTGTCAATTAAAGAAATCGATGAAATTTTAGGGATAATATATAGTAATTATATCATTGAAGAAAACGCTGAAATAACATTTGAGTGTAATCCTGATGACTTATCTAAGAACTATTTAAAAGAGTTAAATTTTGTTGGAGTTAACCGTTTAAGTATCGGGGTTCAAAGTTTTAATGATGAACATCTCAAATGGATGAACAGAAGTCACAATGCTAGTCAGAGTATACAATCTATTGAAAATGCAGCAGAAGCAGGATTCGATAATATTACTTTGGATATGATATACGGTTTGCCACAATTAGTTGATAAAGAGTGGTCAGATAGTATCCGAGAAGTGCTTAATTTACCTATAAACCATTTGTCGGCATACAGTCTAACCATGGAGGAAAATACCCCATACATTAAACTTGTGAATCAAGGGAAATATAAGAAACCAAGTGATGATATTTCATCAAGTCACTATCAAACACTGGTTCAATTAACTGGTGATTTAGGTTGGGAGCATTATGAGGTTTCTTCGTTTTGTAGGCCAGGCAATTATTCAAAACATAACTCATCTTATTGGAGTGGTAGCAAATATCTTGGAGTTGGTCCATCGGCACACAGTTATGATATTCAAAGTAGGTTTTGGAATATTAACAATAATAAGTCGTACCTTGAGTTTATCAATGCAGGAAAACAGCCTTATGAGACTGAAAAGCTCACAATAAATAATCAAATGAATGAGTATTTATTGACTGGATTACGAACCAAATGGGGGGTAGATTTAAAGTTATTGACTGATAAGTACGGCTACGATGTCATGTCATTGTTTGAGCAAGATATTAATTACTGGATGTCGCTAAACTGGCTAGAAATATCCAATTTAAAAATGAGACTTACTAATAAAGGGATGTTATTTGCGGATCATATTTCAAGTAAACTTTTCACTGATTGATCAAATTACTCATCCCATACATCTTCATAGTTTTTAACATTTACCTTTTGATCTTCGAGCGTATTTTCTCCTTTAAGCGTCTGTATAAACTTCTTTTTTTCATTTTTTACTTCTTCCTTGATATTCTCTTTAACAGTAGATCGATCATATCTAATCTTCAAATCATCAGGGGTCCCTTCTATCATTACATACGCTGTAAGCCCACCAGTTTTGTTCCTTTCAATTCTTTTTTCAGCTTTTTTAGCTATCCAATTTGCTTTTGTTGCAAGGAGTTCGGCAATACTAATTTCCATTGCATAAGACATTAAATTATCAAATGTATGTGTGCCTTCAATCTCAAGATTGAGGGCGTTGTTTTCTATTTTCATTTTTGGGATAAAAATGGTTTCATCAAATATTTCAATTGAATTCTCCAATTTCTTAAATTTTACATTCTCTAAATCTTTAATATCTACAAAAGATGAAAGCTCTTTCAAAGGTTCGTATCCAGTCAATGAGCCGTTGTTAACTTCAATCGTTGACTTAGCGTAAAGCTTTGGTAAGATGGGTTCATAATCGTCATTCAAAATAATTTTAGCAATTAGATTACCGTTAAGAGTCCCGCTAATATTTTTATCGGTAATTTCATTTTGATAAAAATTATCAAACTGTTTAAACATTTTCTGGATGTTTACCTCTTCTAATTTACTTTGAATGTCAAGCAAATAGTGATCCCCCCAATTTTTCATTATTATTTTACCATGAACGGAACCATCAAGAGCGACCATACTCAAATCCGACATTTGAATAGATTTCTTGTCTGAAATAAATCGTCCTTTTAATGATTGTGCCACAAAATCATTGACTTTAAAATTCTTTATTTCTGTTGTTAAATTGAATTTAAAAGGAGATAATTCATCGCTTTTATTGACTGTTTTTGGCGAAGTATTTTCTACTAATAGTTCATTAATATTTAGGTTGTCAATTTTTAAATGACCAATTAACTTGGATTTACTTTGATGGTCAAAAATAGATTCAATCGTAGATATGTATCCCTCAAGATAGGCCTGGGTTTGGTTATAATTTATCTGACCATTATTGAAGACTAATCTGTTGCTATCTGTTTTGAGTTCTATATTTAATTGGTGAACGGATATTTTAGGATTGGTGATTTGTCCCTGGATATTGTTTAAGTTAACAGTGCCTTTATAATGAAATGATTTAGGTTCTATTTTAGATTGATTAATATCATATACAAGATTTAAGGTCCCATCTAAATTAATGTTTCCACCAGATGGAATAAAATTAGAATTATCGCTAAATTGAGCAATAAATATGGGATCTATTTGGGCTTTTCCTTTCCATTTTATTTTAGGTTTCTTAAAATTCGTCACCTTCACAACTCCTTTGATTTGATTATTTCCCTTAGATGCACTTTTAAAACCACAATTGAACTGAGCATTTTCGATAGATCCAATATTAGGCATTAAGAATTGACCGCTAGCATGTAGCTGGTTGATTCCAATTTTACTTTCTTTGATTAGAAGGTCAGCGTTGTATAGTAAGTAGTCAAAACCAAGAGATATTTTATTATTCACATTTCCTTTGACAAAACCGTCGATAGCAAGGTCTCCACTCAATTGAATGGCATCAAAACTTTGCTTTATATTAGGCGGTAAAATATCAAGGAGTCTTTTAGCATCTGTTTTTTTATTTTTGAATGTAATGTCAATAGTTGAAGACTCATTATAGCTAATCTTTCCCTGTGTCAAAAGGTTAATATTTTCAATGATGAGGTTGCTAGGGTCAATCGTTATCATTTTACGATTTGAATTAATCGATATTTTTGTATCCAAGGATACGTCCTTATTCTTGATATATCCTTCGTTGCCTACATATAAATTTAGTTTATCAAAATCTGATTTAATGTTTAGAAATGTTGAGGAATCAACGTATTTGAGTTGGATTGAAGAATTAGATACAAAGCCATTTAATTTGGTTTTGGTGGGTATGTATTCGTATTTAAAATTGCAGTTCACCAATTTTAAACGACTAATTTCAAAGCTAATATTAGAAGATGTGTTGTTATTTGAAGACTTAATTATATTATAGTTATTCGAGTTCTCAAGATCGGCAATGCAAATTGTTCCATCCCGAATTAATATTTCATCAATGACATAATCTCCTTGATATAGCTTCAACAAGTTGACATATAAGTTGATTTCATTTGCTTGAATGAGCTTATCATTAAAAAATGAACTACTTTCATCTACAGCTATATTAGATAGTCGAACACCAACCTTTGGAAAATCTTGTAAGCGAGTAATCGAAATATCATCCACATTAACACGAACAGCAAGCGATTTATTAATTTCAGCAACTAATATAGGTTGTATGTTTTTTTCAAAATAGAAAAACAGTGCAGTTGAGATTCCAATAAAAATCAAAATGACAGCAACCAATATTTTAAGGGCTTTTTTCATGCTTATTCTATGCGAGGCAAATTAAATAAATATACCTTCAGAAGTTATTCAACGAATTAACATCTCTTTATGATGTGTCCTATGCATCATTTGATGTCTTTTGACTATCCATTTTCACGAAAGAAATAATGCTATTAATAGCTAATAGTATAAAAACAGATAAGAGGATCGGTTCATATATCTTGAAAGTATAAATGAAAATAGGTGCAAAAAACAAAAAGTTGAAAAACCATAAATAAGCTCCCCATTTTCTCTTTTCTGAGATTCCACCATTAGCAATAGTTCCTAAAAATGTAAGAATGAATAATCCTAATTTTTCATTGATAGTCCAATTAGATTCTATAGAGATGAAGTATGTGTAGAGACCAAAAAGTAAAATACCTCCAGTTACTATTAAATATTTAGGAATTGAAATATAATTTTGTTTTTTAGGCTTTGGGGTTATAGAAAAACCAAATAATTTTAAAAATGGTAAGTTATTTGCCCAAACAACATCATAGTTGGCGACATAGTCTTTCACGCCATACTCCACAGGTATTTCTTCTAATTCCTCTTGATAAGTATTAAAGAGTTTATCCCAGATAACTAGGGTTCCACCAAAATTTCGGTCAACATATATTGTATTTTTTCCATGATGTACGCGATGATGCGAGGGAGTTATCATGATTTTCTCTAACCACCCACTTTTGTTGACAATACTATTGTGATTATAAAACTGCACAATATAATGAATACTGGATGTGGCCACGAAGATCTCAACAGGGATACCCATCATCGCAAGGCCAATAAAAAACGGGAATGATGTAAGCGATGAATACCATGAATTTCTGATACCCAATGAAAGATTGAAATGCTCACCCTCGTGATGTATTACGTGAACGGCCCAAAGAAGTTTAAGTTTATGGTGAAGTCGGTGCAACCAATAAAAACAAAAGTCCCAGGTAAAAAAGGTAAAAATCCATATCGCAGCATAAGGCCAATCACTTAAAATAGGAAACCCCCAATTTTCTGAGACGAAATAAAAAGCTGAAATTTCTACCCCTCTTAAAATCCAAAGAAAAATATGTCCAGAGTTTAAGTTAAATATGACCTCTTTCCATACTATTTTTTCTTTATTCTGAAAGTGGACAATTAACAGTTCAATCAGAACCATAACTATTAGTAAACCATGTGCGAAAACTAAACTCATTTTTTTGAATATTTAAAGAGCAGACCGCTTATGGTAATGCCAGCTGCTGTTCCAATTAAAAAACAAGTATCACCCTCCTTGAGTTTTTTTTCTTCTATGCTAGATACCAATGCAATTGGGATTGATGCTGCGATACAGTTTCCGTGATTTTCTAGCTGATCCACAATATTTTGAGAATTCCCCTTGTTAAGAACGGTTAACATTCTTAGTCCTAGTTTACTTGCCTGATGTGGGACAATCAGATCAATATTTTTAAGATCAATTTTTAAAGGATTAAAAAACGTTGACAGAAATTTTGGCAAGGTATGTTTTGCTTCTTTAAGTAATTTTTTTCCATACATTTTAAAAGCATATAACTCAGTGCTGTAGGTTACATCAGATGGATGGTTGATGTGTCCTCCACCTTCTATAATTGTAAATTTAGCACCATTTGAAAAAGTCTTGGATTGATATTCAATTAGTCCAACATCATGAGTTGTTTTGGAGATTATAATTGCAGCAGCTCCGTCACCAAAAAGTCCGTATGTTTCCTTGTCATTTGGGTTAAGATTTTTTGAGCTAATTTCTGAGCTTACAATTGCTATATTTTTGTATTCGTTGTTAGATAAAAGAAGTGTGGCATAATCTATTGCAGTAATGAAACTTGTACAAACCGTACTTATATCAATACAAGGGAAATCAACTTCATTTACTTCATCTCCAAAAGCATTTTTGATTAATGAAGACCTACTAGGAATGATATAGTCAAACGAGGCAGATGCACCGATCAAACAGTCAATTTCTCTAATGCTTATTTGAGCATCTTCTAAAGCAAAATTTAAGGCTTCCTTTGCCATGTATGTTAGTGATTCTTCCGTGGCAATGTGCCTAGATTTAACACCTACATTTTTGTAAATATATCCTTTTGGTAGACCAACTTCTTCTTCAATTTCTTCACTAGAAACAATCGTCTTTGGCAAATACTTCCCTACTCCTGCAATACTAAATGGTCTTTGAGTATTCATTTCTAATTCTTTTAAATTTAGACATTTGGTTTAGCTCTATGTTAGTAGGGATAATATCTACACCACTAATTCCAAAATTGAATAACATTTTAGTTATTTCTTGAGTTACGCTTTCAAACATTTTTGATGATTTTGCAGATTGTGTTGTTTCCAAATATAGGCTTATTGTTTTTTCATGGGTAAGAGTAACACAATAGTTGATAATTTGATCTGAAGATAAAATAATAGCTCGTCTGAAAAAGTCTGGATAAATTACAATTTCTTTTCCATTTTGATGAAATTTAAAAACATCATCGGATCTGCCTTCTATTTTTTGAATAACCGTTGATTTTGAGCCACAATCACAGGGTAATCCTTGATGTAATATATCATTAAGTTCATACCTTACTATTGGTTGAGATGTTCTTAGATAATCAGTTATTACTGGATGAAACCTCGTTTTTTCTGAGTCGATATATTTTTTCTCAACTCTAAGCCAGTCTTCATTAAGATGTAATTTTCCTTTTTTACAAGTGTACCCCAAAAAACCTTCTGTACACTGATACATCTGATCTATTTGACATTTAAATATTGATGTTAGAAACTCTTTCTGGTCATCTTCTAAAACTTCTGCTACTGAAATAACCTTATCAAAAGCGGCTTTTACCCCAAGTGTTTTATATGCCTTTGCTATCTCCATAAGGACAGAGGGTTGCCCAACTAGGATATGTGCTCTTAAGTTTATCAGTGGATTGATGTGTTGATCGAGTGAGGTTTTGAGGTCAAAGAATATGAAAGACAAAAGTTTTGACTGAATTGCTTCATATAGATTATTATTTGCTCTTAGAAAAAGAGCTATCCTACGTTTTTTGATTGAGAATCCAATTACTCGGTCTAATATCGCCCCCACCCAAATTTCCTTTTCAGACTTACTAGTTAAAAAGACACCTCTATTCCCACTTGTTCCAGAGGAAAGACCAATGCTAATTCCATGGATAGTTGGGCTAAAATCTCTTAATTCTTCACTTTTAAATGCAACATCAAGGGCTTCATTTTTTTTAATCTTGACAGTATTTATTGAATTAAAGTTTTCCATGAAAAGTTTTTTATCCATTAATGGAAAATCTTTTTTCCTACGAATAATATTTTGATAAAATGGAGACTTCAAAAGGGTTTTACTCCATTGTCTTTTTCTTGAGGCAGAGATTTTATTGGAACGAAAATATCTCGAAAATCGATGCTTAATAAAGTGAATGAATATTGAAATCTTCGAAACTTTCATTTAGGTATTCTCTCTATAGGTTTGTTCACAATGACAGGGAATGATTATCGTTTTTGGGTTTGCCTTGTGGTATTTATGTATTTTATACAAACTATTTTTATAGTCTCCCCAAGAGTCAAAAAATAGCCGAACGACTGGGCTTGGTAAGTGTAAATTTATATAATTCTTTTTATGCCAAGCCGCATCAGAAACTAGCAATGTTTTATTGGGGGCATTCACTAAAGCTCCAATTTGACCCTTTGCGTGACCATCAAATTGTATAATCAGAATTGATTTGTCACCAAATAAGTCAACAAATGGTCCTAAGTTTTCTAATTTCTGATGGATTGAACCAAAGGATAGAAATGTTGCTCTTGACTCGAAATCATCAGGCATTAAGTCTGGTATAAACCCTCTTTTGAGAGCCCAAAACCCTTTTCTGTGTTTTACGTCATCGTAGGCAATTTTAGAGCATATGAATTTTGCATTTGGAAAATCTCGCAAACCTCCAATGTGGTCAGCATGAAAATGAGATATTATTACATATTTAATATCTTTTGGGACTATTCCTTTTTTTTTCAAAGCGTTTTTAGCTTCCTCTTTTTCGTTGATATAAACTTTGGTAATTTTTGCATAAATCTTAAATGGTAATTTACGAGTATGCTCATAAAATCTTTTGGTATACCCGGTATCAAACAAAATATGCCCATGGGTGGGATGTTCTAAATGGGCATATGTGGCATAAAATTTAATTGTCTGACTAGATTCTTTTTTTAATGCATGTGATTGATTAGCTTCACAGTATCCCGCTGAGGCTAGATTAAATTTAACCGTTGTCATTATTTTTTTCTTTATACCATTGAATGAATTCTTCTAGTGCCTGAGCAGTCGTTTGTTTAGGTTGGAATTTTAGTTTATTTCTTGCTTTTTGGATGTCAAACGTAAAAGACTTCGCTAATATTCCTACGGAGTAGCGTGTAAGTATGGGTTCTTTCTTAGTAAATAATTGGGATTTATACTCCATTATACTTGCAACTATGTACAAAACAGGGTATGGAATTTTCTTATTAATTGATGGCAAGCCAATAGCTGTAAGAATATAGTTTATGGATTTCCAAAGATTAACGGGCTCTCCATTGGAGATGTTATATGTTTCATTGTAATTTTGGGTGAAGATAGAAAGTCGAACAGCTTCAACCATATTTGACACTGGAGTTAGATCTACTACGTTTTTCCCTGAACCAATAATTTTTAATTTCTCTTCCATGCTTGATCTAATTAAGCGAGGCATAATTACGGTATCTCCCCTGCCAATTAACGCTCTTGGACGAAGAATGATGTGAGGTAATTTAGATTCCCTTAAAAGGTTTTCTGCTCTCCATTTTGTTTTAGCATATTGATTTACCATACGTTTTGGGATTTGGGAATTTTCATTTATTCCAATTGCGTCGTTAAAATCAAAGTAAATACTTGGGCTAGATATATAAATAAATCGTTTAACAGAGGTCTTTATACTTGTATCAATCAGGTGTTTTTGTGTTGTAATATTAGCTTCACAAAATTCCTTTTTTGAGCCCCAGGGTGAGGACAAACTAGCACAATTTATAACAACATCTATTGACTTTTCAAATAACCTAATTACGAAACTTCTATTACGTAAATCCCCTAAAATATAGTGGAGTTTTGAATGAGATATTTGAGCATCATTCTTGACTTTTCTTCCAGTGGCGATTATTAGATTGATTTTATTCTCACTCAGAAGGTGCTCCACAATTCGTGATCCCAAAAAACCAGTTGCTCCTGTAACTAATATGTTCATCTATATTTTTTAATAATTAAAAATTTAATTTGAAATGGGTCAATTAATATAGCAAGTTAATCAATAAAATTTGTTTCATAGATTCTTATGTTACTAGAGATAATAACTAAAATTAATGCCTGTATAAAATATACTACCATTAAAAGTTTACAAAGATTGTACTTGTAACAAATATGTATCATTTTTTAAATCATCTTATTATTATCTTTGTACAATAACGTTTTTAAGTTAATAACAATCTTTAGATGCAGAATTATAATATTCTTCTTTCTTGTATACCTAAGGTCCTAACCAAAAATAGGTTTGTCTCACTATTTTTTACACTAATCTCAATTTTTATATTTGATAGTGTTTCGTATGCTCAATTAATAAATGCAGGCACTGACACCTTAATTTGTTCTAGTAATTCAATTAAATTAGGAGGTAATCCAGTAGCTACAGGAAGCCCAATTAGTTTTAGTTGGACATCCTCTGCATCAGCAAGTGCATTTTCTACAGACTCGACCCCAACTGTAAGCCCTTCCTCAACAATCGATTATTATTTAGCGGTCACTTATTCTTCTGGAACATTAATCGATACTGTTACAATATCAGTAGTTAAATTGAAAGCTGATTTTGGTTTGAGTGAAGATACAGTTTGTTCTGGGACAAGGGTGTTATTTTATGATTCTACAAAACACACGAGTACAAGTGTGACATATGCTTGGAATTTTGGGGTTACTGGGGCCACTTCCACCAACAAAAATCCAAAATATACCTTTAAAACAACTACTTTAGGTTCTGGATCTACTTCTAGGAGAGTTACTTTACAAGTAAGTGATTCGGGCTGTTCTTCCACTTTTGTAGATACTGTTTTAGTAAAAGATTTACCATCGATAACTCATTATGATTATGGAGCAGCTTTGAATGGTACAAAGGATTTTACAAATTGTGTTGGTTATGGAAATTATACATTAACGCTAGAAAATTTTTCGACAACTACAAATACCAATAGCAATTATTCAATTGATTGGGGAGATGGTTCATCGTCTAACTTAACTTCATCAAATTATGCTTATCAAGGGACTACAGCACATACTTATACGACACAAGGGTATTTTTATCTAAAATATAGCGTTACAGGTACAAATGGATGTACAGATTCTAATATTGATACGGTATTTCATGGAAGTGCTCCAGTAATTGGTGTTACCAACCCAGGAAACACAACGGGGTGTGCACCATATACTCTATCTTTTATTATTAACTATAAAAATAAATCAGGGGTAGCCAACGTGCCAGGAACTCAGTACACGATTTCTTCTAATTATCCTGGATTTAAAGATTCTGTTTTTTATCATCCAAAAACTGGTTTACCCGATAGTATTTTTACATTTACTTTTTCAGCTAATTCTTGTGGGTATAATGCTAGTACTACTATTCAGAATGGCTTTTATATTGAAGCTAGTGCAAGCAATCAGTGTGCTTCTGCTTTTGCTAAGGCGTATCCTATTCATATTAACAAGAAAGCTGATGCAAGTTTCACAAACTCACCTGACCCAAAGATTTGTCAAGGGAATATTATGTCTTTTTATGGTTCAGATTCATTGGGGGTGTCAATTTCTGCATCTACACCAAATTTGGGGTGTAAGGAGTCAATTAAGAAATTTTGGACTATTTCTCCAATGACTGGTGTTAATGTTGTTTCAGGACAATTAGGTTCTAATAGAGCAAGAGCAAGATATTATGGATCAAAGGACATTAAAGTAAGATTTGATACAGCAGGAACTTATACCATAAAGTATTTCTTATCCAATTTTTGTGGAGTTGACTCCTTTGTAAAGACGATATGTGTTGTTCCAAAACCAAACTCGTCTTTTCAACTTTCAAATAGCTTTTTATGTAATCCTGATAGTTTATACATTACCAATACGTCCCCATCTGTAAAGTCTTGTGATAGTTCGTATTATCGTTGGAGTATCAAAGGAATTGATAATAATTGTTCTCCTTCTTCACCGAATTGGACTTTTATTGACAGTACGAATAATCAATCAAAAAATCCGGCTATTGGGTTTTTGAGTTCTGGATTATACAAGATTACCTTGTATGATAGTAATTATTGTGGGTTAGATTCTTTTACAGTAATTGATACAGTGGCAAGTAAACCTGAGCTTTATTTTAATATAAAACCAGATTCTATTTGTGCAAATAGCCCATTATCAGTAGATTCAATTTTTGTTAAAAATTGTTATGATCCGACGGCTACTTATTCTTGGACTTATACTGGTGGAGCTATTCAAAATGCATCATCTTTAAATTCAGGTAATTTTAGTTCTGATTCAGTGGGACTTTTTATTATTTCACTCACAGTTACCAATAGGTGTTCGGATACGACATTGAATGATACGATTCGAATCCTCAAAAATCCTTCAATTACTTTTTCTCCTCTCTTGGATGTTTGTGTTGATGCTAATTCTTTTACATTAAACTCAGCTTCACCATCAGGTGGAACATATTATGCTCCTAGTAATGCGAGTTATATCGTATCCAATGTATTTTATCCATCAATAGCTGGTGTTGGTACTCATAAAATTTATTACACTTATACCGATTCGCTGTCATGTACTTCGATTGATTCTACAACTATTACTGTACAACCACTTCCAAATACCAATGCAGGGAATGATACGACAATTTGTCTAAATGATACAATTAACCTCAATCCGACGATTGAGATGAATCACACTTATTCATGGTATTTAGGTTCCTCGTTTTTGTCAAACCAAACTAGCTTCTCTGTTTATCCCAGAACAACAACCCAGTATATATTAAAGGATTCTAATAACATTACGGGATGTACAAATTCAGACACTGTTAAAGTAACTGTTGATTCACTTCCCCCAGCAAATGCTGGTATAGACTCGTCTATATGTCTTAATGATTCTATCAAATTAGGTAGTTTTGTTGCGGGGTATAATTATTCTTGGTCAAGTAATCCAAGTGGTTTCAGTAGTTCTCTTGCTCAACCTACTGTTTCACCTAGCGTGAGCACCACTTATTATTTAAGTGTTAATGCAGCTTTCAAGTGTTATAATTTTGATACTATAACAATCACTGTTGATACTTTACCAAAGGCTATAGTAGTTAGTACAGATACAATTTGCTTTAAAGATAGCGTTCAACTTGGAGCAACTGGCGTTACAGGGAATTCCTATGTTTGGACGAGTAATCCATATTCTTCAGTTGACTCTGTCTCAAACCCTACAGTTATTCCTTCAACAACAACTACTTATCGTTTGATTGAAACAATTGATGCTACAGGATGTAAGGCTGAAGATAGTGTTCGAATAGTGGTTAATTCTTTACCAAATGTTGTTGCAAAAGATACTGGGATTTGTTATTCTGATACAGCCACATTATCGATAAAACCTTCTAATTTAATTTCTTATAGTTGGTCTCCAAGTTCAGGTTTATCTAGCTCGACAAATTCAGTTACTAAAGCTTATCCTTTACAGACTACTACGTATCACGTTTCAGCTACAGATGCAAATGGTTGTATAGGTAAAGATACCGTAGTTTTATCTATCTATGACCTTCCTAAGACGAGTTTTAGTATAGATACGGGTAGTTGTGGATCGTTGAGTTTAACGTCCGACAACCATACGGACTCGTTATCGAAGTATGGACATGGTTATAAGTGGGAAGTAAGTCCAAGCACGGG
>Ga0206677_10000265_pt1 | contig 48887 bp, 44 predicted proteins | sample M130m12015metaG_FD_155475 | JGI IMG/M metagenome (GOLD analysis project Ga0206677, IMG submission 155475) | Ammonia-oxidizing marine archaeal communities from Monterey Bay, California, United States - M1 30m 12015 | ecosystem: Environmental > Aquatic > Marine > Intertidal zone | place: USA...
TGAACCGTGAGCTTGTTTTGCTAATTTACCGGTTTCTAATGAGATGGTTCTTCCATCTCCAAGGTCTATGACCTCTCTAAATACTTTTGGAATCATACTTTAATAATTCGTTCTTAATTAAACTTTTTTTGTTGTGTGTGTTGTTGTGTGTTGTTGTGATCCAATGGAAGTAAAAATTAAAAGAGGTAGCATATAGCTACCTCTTTTATGTAGGTATTATTTTCTAATTCCTAGCTCTTTGATAATTGCACGATATCTTGCAATATCTTTCTTCTTTAAGTAGTCTAAAAGACTTCTTCGCTTTCCAACCATTTTCACTAAAGAACGCTCTGTATTAAAATCTTTACGATTTTGTTTCAAGTGCCCTGTTAAGTGGTTAATTCTGTGCGTGAATAATGCAATTTGTCCTTCTGCTGAACCCGTATTAGTTTTACTACTACCGTGTTTTTCGAAGATTGATTCTTTTACTTCTTTTGTCAAATACATGCCAATATTATTTAAATGATTTTTATGTACATCAGCGATTTTTTCACTGACGTGGCAAATGTACAATTATTTTATATGTTAACCTATAAATTTTGTAGTGATAAATAAAGGTGAAGAAATGGGATAACTTATTACAATAGAGATGTTTGAAGAAGTTAACCTAGACAAGATTTTTTTATGCTCTTATGGCTTTATTTTCAATAAGATCTATGTAGAGATTGATTTGCTTTTTTAAATTTTTTCTTTCATAAATTCCATCAAGAAATCCATGTTCTAATACAAATTCAGAGCGTTGAAATCCTTCTGGTAAATCTTTACCAGTAGTATCTCTAACCACTCTAGGTCCAGCAAATGCAATTAAAGCATTAGGCTCAGCAATATTAATATCTCCTAGCATCGCAAATGAAGCAGTAGTTCCTCCTGTAGTTGGGTCTGTACATAAAGAGATGTAGGGTATTTTTGCTTCGGCAAGTTGTGCAAGTTTAGCAGAGGTTTTTACCAATTGCATTAAAGATAAAGAAGCTTCCATCATTCTAGCTCCCCCAGATTTTGAAATCATTAAGAAGGGAAGTTTGTTTTGAATTGAATACTCTATTGCTCTTGCAATTTTTTCTCCCACAACACTTCCCATAGATCCTCCAATAAATGAAAAATCCATAGCCGCTATTACAATTTCTTTACCCAAAGATTTACCAACGGCTGTTCTTACGGCATCTTTTAGTTTAGTTTTTTCTTGTGCAGCTTTGAGTCGATCTGGATATTTTTTTGTGTCTTCAAATTTAAGAGGGTCTTTCGATGTAATTTTAGAGTTTAATTCTTTAAATTTATTATCATCAAAGAGCATTTCGAAGTATTCTTTACTACCAATTTTAACATGATAGCCATCTTCTGGGCTTACATAAAGGTTGCGTTTTAATTCTTCAGTATCTATTATTTTACCACTAGGTGTCTTGTACCACAAGCCTTTTGGTGTGTCTTTTTTTGCTTCTGTAGGCGTATTAATTCCTTTTTCTTTTCTTTTAAACCAAGCCATATAATACTAGTTAGTCATCTGTTTTACATTGTTGATTTAAGTAAATATTGACTTAAACCAAGTTGACAAATTTAATGGATTAATATTTAACTTTCCAATAAAAAAGAAAGTCTGTTTAAAATTTAAACAGACTCTCATACTTGTAGTATTATTAAACTATAATGTATTTACATTATTTAGATCTTCAAAAGCTTTCTTTAATCTAGTTTTGAAAGTAACTTCTCCTTCGCGCAACCATTTTCTTGGATCATAATGCTTTTTATTAGGTTGATCTGCACCATCAGGATTTCCAATTTGATTTGCTAAATAATCTGCTTTACCTTGCATGTAATCTCGAATTCCTTCAGTAAAAGCATATTGTAAATCAGTATCAATATTCATTTTGATAACCCCATAGCCAATAGATTCTCTAATTTCTTCTATAGTAGAACCTGATCCTCCATGAAATACAAAATCAATTGTATTGTGAGCAAGATTATATTTTTGAGAAACATATTCTTGTGAATTTTTTAGAATTTTTGGGGTTAATTTTACATTTCCAGGTTTATAAACTCCATGAACATTTCCAAAAGCTGCAGCAATTGTGAATTGAGGGCTAACCTTCATTAACTCCTCATAAGCATAAGCTACTTCCTCTGGCTGTGTGTATAATTTTGATACATCTACATCTGAATTGTCTACGCCATCTTCTTCACCTCCTGTAATTCCTAATTCAATTTCTAAAGTCATTCCCATTTTAGACATTCGTGCTAAATAGGTTTTACAAATCTCAATATTTTCTTCAATTGGCTCTTCAGATAAATCGATCATATGAGAGCTATAAAGAGGTTTTCCAGTGGCAGCAAAATGCTCCTCACTAGCTTCTAACAAACCATCTATCCAAGGCAATAGCTTTTTAGCACAATGGTCTGTATGAAGAATTACTGGGACTCCATATGCCTCAGCTAGTAAATGGATATGTTTTGCGCCAGCTACCCCTCCTGCTATTGCTGCTTTTTGATCGTCATTAGATAGGCCTTTCCCAGCATTAAACTGAGCCCCTCCATTAGAAAATTGAATAATTACAGGAGCATTTAGTTCTTTTGCTGTTTCTAGTACAGCATTAATCGTATTTGAACCTACAACATTTACAGCTGGTAAAGCAAATGCTTTTTCTTTTGCAAGTTTAAAAATGGCTTGAACTTCTTCTCCAGTAGCAACCCCTGGTTTGATATTGTGACTCATTTTATTTTTTTTAAATGATTGAAATTAAGGAATCAAAAGTAATCAAAAAATAGCTAGGAGTATACGATTTAGTGACAGATGAGCTTAAAAATCATCGAAAACGTTTTAGGGAAAAAAGTAAACTAGTTTAAAATGGATAATTTATTCCAATGTTATATACAGCATTGGAAAAATTGTAATTTCTAAACCATTTATTTGTTTCTAGATAAGGTTCATGCATTTTAAAACCAAGATCTAATCTAAATACCAAAAAACTAAAATCATACCTGAGTCCAAAACCAGATCCAACTGCGATATCTTTAACTGAATTAATTCCATTAAATTTTGCTTCTTCCTCTGCAAATATTGAATTTGTAATATCCCATATATTACCAGCATCAACAAATAAAGCTCCCTTCAAACTTCCAAACAAATCAAACCTATATTCTGCGCTAGTTAAAAACTTTAGACTTCCAATATTATATTCTAATCCAGAATTTCTATTTCCAGGCCCTAAGTCATAGGTTTGCCATGCTCTTATGTCATTTGAACCTCCTGCAAAATAACTTTTAGTAAAAGGTATTGCAGAATTATCGTAAGGTATAATTGCGCCAATAAAACTTCTAAAACCAATAACTGAGGTGTCGTCTATTTCCCAAAACTTTTTATATTCTATATCTGTTTTAAAATACTGAGCTAATGGAATATTAAAAATAGTTTTTCGGTTATTATTGTTTTTTTTATTCGATAATAACCCACCTATGTTTCCTGAGTTAGCAACTCTAATCTTAAAAAATGAAAAATTATTATCTCTAAAGTCATTCTGGTTATTGTAGGTAAATGAATATGCAATTGTTGGAATTAAAAAGTCTGATGTTATGATATTGTATCGATCTAAAATATTTAAATTATTCCTGTAGGAATCTGGGTTATTAACCAGAAAATTGGGATCATTAAAGACTGTACTCATAAATGAAACAGTTTCTTGTTGTCTTTCTAGATTGTAGCTAGGGTTGTTGTAAAACTCTTTTGCAACAGAATTTAGTTTAATGTATTCAGAATTATAGATGTCAAAGTAATTCCCGATTCTTAAGTTTCGTACATATTGAGTGTTAAAAATATCTAATTGAATTGTTTTTTTTGCATTGTATTGCCATTTATAACTCATTAATGCTGTTAAGGTTTCTCTATCTAGCCCAATGTTTTGCTGAATGCTAGTTCCCAATGAAAAGATAGTTCTAGGAGACATTCTTTTTGGAACAAATTTATTGATTCCAAAAGGCGCAACAAATCGAGGAATTTCCAGTGATATATCTGCTCCAATTTCCCATGAATTAAAAAATTGTTCTTCTTTATTTGCATCTTGGGAAGCATTAAAAAACGAACTTAAAAATGAAAGTTTAAAAATTTCAGCACCCTTAAAGATATTTCTATTTACTATGGAGAACTTAGCTGAAACTCCAAGGTCTCTAATGTTTGAGTGTGTAAGCTCAGTTTCTAAATCTAAACTAAATTTATCCAAAGGTGTAAGTAGAATTGAGACATCGAGCTCATTATTTAGACTATCTACGGGTTCATATTTAATATTAATTACTTTAAAGTTTCGTAATGATTTAAGATGTTTTCTTGTCAAGTTCCTGAGAGAATCAGCATATACTTCATTAGGTCTTATAAAAATAGATTCTGATAAAAGTTTAGGGTTGTACTTTATCTTATTGTGAGCAAGAAAAGTAATCCCTTTATAGCTGGTAGAGTCTAAATTAGGATTGTCTTTCTTGGAAAATGAATAATCTGTAAAAACAGTCACTTTTCTAATTTTCTGAATCCTATAGGGTTTTAAAATATAATCTCCATTTGTTTTTAAAATTCTTTTTTTATCAAAAATAACAAGATCAATATTTGTTCTGTAATTGTTAGTATTGGCTGTATCGATATTGTAATAGCCTAGATCATTTTCTGTAAAGTGATAAATACCATTATTTCTAAACAGATTAGTAATTCTTTTGGCTTCTTTGATAAAATTACTCTCTATAAATTGTTCTCCAGTTTTCAGGTAAGATAATGCCTTCTTTGATTGATATAAAGAATCTAAAACAGGTGATTTAATCTTTGTTCTTATAGAATCTATATACGTTGGACGGCCTGTATTGATTATGTAATCTATTTCACCCCTCTTGTTATTTAATAATTTCTTGTTAGAGTTTACCTCTACTCTAAAATACCCTCTATTTTTGTGGTAAGCTGTTAGATTATTTATTGTTTTTTTAATTTTTTTATCATCAATGGTTATTGGAGCTTGACCATTTTTTAAAAACCAATTATTTATACCAATCATACTGTTTGCAAATGAGATACTTTGCTTTTCAGAAAAAATATTTTTAATAAAATTGTATGTTTTTGGTTTAAGGGTTCCCCAGTCTGAAGCTTTTTTTGGCTTATTATTATCTCCTAGGTTGTAAAAGTATAAAGACAGCGGTAGCCCCAGTGTCTTACTATTTGGCTTTTGAACTAATAACTCAGTTAAATCTGTATTGTTATTTTTTTTATCATTGACAATAATTGTATTTTGGGTCAATAAATATTTAGTGCCATTTATTCTCTTTACCGAGCTACAAGCAGATAAAAATAAGGTTAATAAAAAGTAAATAAATATTTTTTTCATGAATTACATCCAAAATATAAACTCAAAAATACTACTTTTGAGTTCTTTATTAAGATAATTTTTTTAGTTGTATATAAAAATACAAGCTACAGTTTCTATTATTCTCATACAATAATTTTAATTTATTAAATGATACTATCTAATAACCATCAAAAACTAATAACTAGTTTATCTCAAAAAAAGTATCGACAAAAACATCAATTATTTATTGCTGAAGGAGTAAAAGTTGTGCGAGAGTTGTTAGAATCATCCTTCGAATTAGAAATTATATTTTCCACTGAAAGTGAATTTTCTTCCTTAGATTGTTTTATTCAAGTGTCAGATCAGGAATTAAAAAAAATAAGTAGTTTAAAAACACCAAATAAAGTTCTTGCACTATTTAAAATACCTTTACAAAAAAAGGTAAATTCATCAGGGTTAATCGTTGTATTGGACACTATTAACGATCCTGGAAATTTAGGAACTATAATTCGATTGTGTGATTGGTTTGGTGTTGAACAACTTGTTTGCTCTCAAGATACAGTAGATTGTTATAATTCAAAGGTGGTTCAAGCCACTATGGGTTCTTTAGCAAGAGTATCAATATCTTATCTTAACTTATCCGAGTACCTGCAAACTGTTTCCATCCCAATTTTTATAGCAGATATGGATGGTGTTAATATTCATAAATCTAAACTTCCTGCCTCAGCAATTTTAGTTATGGGTAACGAAGCTAATGGTGTTTCTGACAGGTTAAAACAATTAATTAGCAATAAGATATCAATTCCAAGATATGGTAATTCTAATCAAGTTGAAAGTTTAAATGTTGCCACAGCCACAGCTATTTTATTAAATGAATTTAGAAGGTAAATTTATTCAAAAGCAAAATTTATAAAAATACCCCGTGTAGCAAATGAATTAATTGGAGATGTCCATGGACTATCATTATTATTGTCATCAATAAGTTCTCTGTTCATGGCAAAAAGCCCTCGAATTGATGGTGAAAATTTAAAGTAGGATAAATATATATCTATACCAAAACCAACTTCGTACATAAAGTTTTTAGTTTTCATCCTAAATTCTCCACTATAATTATCGTCAGAGTTATCTTGATTACTAGAAAAGTTATGGTCATAGGATACACCAGCAAGTACATAAGGCCTTACATTATTCCATCTATCAGTACTAAATTTTAAGACTAATGGGAGGTGTAAATAAGTAGATCCAATTTCACGCACACTATCTCTTTCTGTAAGTAATGATGAACTGTTATTGAAGAAAATAGATTTTGAATTGCTTATTAAACCGGGTTCAAAACGCAAGTTTATATTTTTATGAATTCTTAAATCTGTAATTAAACCAACATTAAACCCTGAAGTTGGTTTTATTTCAATAACTGTATTTGGAAAATTACTTGGTCTATAATTAACCTTAAAGTCATTTTGGTTTATACCTAAATAAAAACCATAATGAATTTTTGGATCATCAAAAGTAGGTAGATTATCTACATTCCTTCTTTTTTGGGAAGATGCAGGAAGCACAAGTAAAAGACAAACAACAAAAAATACTATTTTTTTCATATTATTTAGAAGCAGAGTATATGGTAGCTACACCAAAAGTAACCGGGGTATAGTTTGTATTAATAAACCCATTTTTTTTCAAAATATTGTTGAAGGTTTCACCAAAAGGAAAATAATTTGCAGATTCGCTTAGATAAGAATAGGCTATTTTATCTTTAGAAAATAATTTACCAATAATTGGAAGAATAAAAGAAGTATAAAATTTGTAGCCTTGTTTGAAAGGGAATTTTGTTGGATTTGAAGTCTCTAAAATAACAAATGTCCCTTTAGGCTTCAAAACCCGTCTTATTTCAAGCAAGCCTTTTTCTAAGTTAGCAAAATTACGAACACCAAATGATACAGTGATCGCGTCAAAAGTATTGTCTTCAAAAGGCATATTCTCTGAATCGCCAACAATCATTTCTATTTTATCATTTAATTTTGCTTTGGATATTTTTTCTTTCCCTACTGCTAACATGCCCTCTGAAATATCTAAACCAATAATTTTTTTTGGTTGAAGTGCAGACATCATTAACGCTAAATCTCCTGTTCCAGTAGCAATATCTAGGATTTGTTGAGGATTATTTTTTGAAATAATATTCACCACTTTTTTTCTCCAACTAACATCTATTCCAAATGATATCACTCTGTTTAAGTCATCATAGTTTTTCGATATATTGTTGAACATTGTGGCAACTTGCTCTTTTTTGCCGAGCTTGGAATCTTTATAAGGTTTAATTATTTTAGACATTATTTTTATCTATCAGCGCTTGAAATTGATTTACCCATTAATAGCTACTACTTGACTAATTTCATTAGGAAGCATTTCTTGTAGCATTGTTTCTATACCATTTTTTAAAGTAATGGTGGAGGAGGGGCATCCACTACAAGCTCCCTGTAAAATTACACTTACAATCTTAGTATCCTGATCATAAGATTTAAAGGCTATATTCCCTCCATCTGATGCAACTGCAGGACGAATATATTCATCTAAAATAGCTATAATTTTAGCAGGAGTCCCCTTTAATTCATCAGCATCAAATTCTTTAGTAGTGGGTTTGTTTGTTTTCTCGATTGATTTAGGAAGTTCTTTAATTATGATTTTATTCTCTTGTAGATATGAACTTATAAAATTTCTAATTTCAGCGTAAACATCATTCCATTCAATAATATCAAACTTTGTGATGGAAATATAATTTTCAGAAATAAACACTTCTTTTACAAATTGAAACCCAAATAAAGCTTTTGCCAAGGGAGATGATTTACTTGCTTCTTCTATATTTTTATATTCAACATCTGTTGTCGTTAAAGATTTATTAGTTCCAAATTTCATAGTCGAAGGATTTGGGGTCGCTTCTGCATACACCTCAATTGCCTCTTTTTTTCTTGAACTAATGTCTTCCTTAATAGCTATGCCGCCCGAAAGGAAATAGTTTTCAATTTGTTCTTTAACTTCTTCTTGAACATCAATCCATTCAACAATATTAAATCGTTGAATAGCAATAAAATTTGCAGTAATAAAGATTTTTTTAACAAAAGGTAAGTAAAATAATTGTTGAGCTAAGGGAGAGTTTTTAGCTTCATCAATATTGTTAAATTCATAACTACCACCATTTATTAATATTTGATTGCTTACAAATTTTAAAATGTTTTCGTTGTTAGTTGATTGAATTGTGATTTTTTGTGCATTCATTAGAAATGATAAAAATGAGGAACAAAATTAATGCAAAAAAATGAATAGATATGTTAAATAGAAATAAAAATGGAAGTTGAAAAACATGAGGTTTATTTCAAAAAATATTTTTATTTATTTAGATATTTACAGAAAGCCCAATTGTAATTACCGTGTTGTCAATGTCTAATTGAGCTGGTTCAACTTGATTGTATTGAGAGTAAAAGTCGTATTGCTCGTTTTTATTATTTTTTCTATAGGCTAAGTTAAGTTTAATTGATCCAAAATTATATCCTAAGCCAAAAGAATAAGTTTCTAGATTATCTGATAAAACTGTATTTGTATATGGACTTTCCTCATATTGAAAACCGCCCCTTAAACTTAATTGATTAATTCTCCATTCCGTTCCAAGATGAATAGAATTAGCTCTTTTTAATTGATTGTCAAAAAATAAATTTTCTTGTGAAAAATCGTCACCAGATAGATATAGTCCATTATAATTTTTAGAGGAGTAATCTAAACTAATCAAACCTGCTTTTCCGAAAATTATTGCTGAACTTACTGTTATTTTAGCTGGTGTTCGTAATTTGTATAGAAGTTCTTGGAAAGGTAAATTGCCTCCAAAAGTATTATCATAAATCACATCATCATTACTTACCTCAATTTCAGTATCTCCAAAAAAACCATCATTGTTAATAATATTAGTATTTTCTATGAGCTCTGTGTACCATGTTGGTGATTGGTAACTTAAACCAATACGAAAAGCTTTTGTAGGTTTATATATAAAACCAGCACTCATTGAGAAACCGACACCGTTTGTAAAATTTTCCTGATAAAATCTTGAGGTTAATGTATTTTCAAAACCATCATTGTTGTTCTCCTTTAAAACTATTTGTTGACTAAAGTTTATGTCATAAAAGTTTAATCCAGCTCCAACATGAAGTTTTTCTTGATAAACTCCAGAGAAAACAAAGTTTAATTCTGAAAGTTCACCATTATAAAAGTTTGAGAATTCCTGACTTTCTGAAATATTGTAAACAATTGGGATTTGGCTCTCATCAAGAGGAAAATTATCAAAAGAAGAAAAACCACTATTTCCTTTAGCATTAAATCGATTTTCAAAATCAGCTGTAATTCTAAAGTTGACTCCAAAAGCAAATTTAGACCATTCATCGTCTATGTTGTTTTCGAATGTAAGTACAGCTCCTGCATTTGAAATGTTGAAAAAATCTTCTTGAGTTGTTAAGATATTATCATAATAAGTTGTTGCGATTTCTGTATTTCGAATTTGGAAAGCTATTGCAGCATTATTACCATTAAAAATTGATATTCCAGCAGGGTTTATTGTCATGGATGATACATCACCCCCTATGGCCCCAAAAGCTCCACCCATAGCAACAAATCTAGCACTACCATTTTCATCGTTTCTTGAAAACATTGTAGCTATATTTTGGTAACCAAGTGATTGGGAATAAGACGCACTTGTAAGTGCAGCAAAAACCACAAAAGAAATAATTTTTTTCATAAAACTTTGATTAAATTTTAACTGCCTCTTTTTGAAGAACTTTTTGATGATGAACTTCTACCTCTTGATGAGCTTCTTGACGATGACGAGCTACTACCTCGAGAATAATTACTGCTTCTTATTGATGAACTTCTCGGAGAGTTATTGCTACTCGTTCGTATAGAATTACTGCTCCTTGTTCTTGAGGAATTTGATTTATATCTTGATCTATTATTTGATTTGCTACCTGAACGAATCGTAGAATTTTTTGCAACATTACTTGAACGTCTACTTTGAGCAGGTACATTTTTTGTTTGGCTGTAGACTTTGATTTTGTTTTTATCTAACCTTAATCTATTAGCTAAATCATCAATATTAATATCTCTAGTAGTATTTTGTGATCTTCTGTTTGAGAAAGTTACTCTTCTATTACTATTGTTTACTCTTCTAGAATTTATATAATTTCTTGAACTCAATGCAGTGTAAGAATAATTTCTTCTACCATAATTATAATTTCTATATCTATTGCCCAAGTAACCATAGCCATAATAATTTCTTGAATTAAAATAACCATATCCATAAAAACTATTGAAAAAAGGATTGAAATATGGAAGTTGGAAATATCCATAGCCTGGCAGAAAAGAAGGATCACCAAAACTACCTCTCCATCCAAATCTCCAAGCCCTTCTATTCCATGGGTTTAAATAACCATAAGTGTTATATGGGTCATAAAAATTCCAATAATTATTAAACCCATATCCAACATTATTTAAGTTTAGATTAATAACTACTTGTTCACTATCTGAATTTCCCCAAGCACTATTTGTGTTGTAGGAGTTTGTGTCTTCAAAAGAGGTATTCACTTTACCCTCATTTGAGCTATATGTTTCTATATCAGTTAGAATATCTGACCCATTAATGCCGTCAATTCTTTCAAGCTCTCTCGTGAAGTATTTATTTTCATTTTCTTGATATTCTTTGCTGTTGTCAACAATGATTCTTGTTCTGTTTGTTTCTTGAGAATAAATACCATCAGTATCAGGGACATTTTGATAGACAGTACATGATGTTGTCAAAATGAGTACAAAAAGAAATAGCAGGTGAGACTTCTTTGGCTTGTGTTGGTAATTTAATTTCATAATATTTTTTTTAGTGTTAATAAAAAAACAGTATTAATAACTAAAAAGCAATTTTTTTTATTCTCTATGCTTAAAATGCTTTAATTTTGCTTTCGTATTTTTACATTACATCAAATTTACAATAAATTTAATAACATATAATTAACAACATCTGTGCCAAAGTTTGGATTATGAGTAAGAAGTTAACAAAGAGAGCAGAAGACTATTCTAAATGGTATAATGAAATTATACAAAAAGCAGATTTAGCTGAAAATTCTGCAGTAAGAGGCTGCATGGTTATCAAGCCTTATGGTTTTGCAATATGGGAGAACATGCAGGCAGAGTTAGATAGAATGTTCAAAGAGACAGGACATCAAAATGCTTATTTTCCTTTATTTGTTCCAAAAAGTTTGTTTGAAGCTGAAGAAAAAAATGCAGAAGGATTTGCTAAAGAATGTGCCGTAGTTACGCATTATCGATTGCAAAATGATCCGGATAACACAGGTAAGCTTAGGGTTGATCCAGAAGCTAAGTTAGAAGAAGAACTCATTGTGAGACCCACTTCTGAAGCTATTATTTGGAATACCTATAAAGGATGGATTCAATCCTATAGAGATTTACCTTTACTAATTAACCAATGGGCTAATGTTGTTCGATGGGAAATGAGAACTCGATTATTTTTGAGAACAGCTGAGTTTTTATGGCAAGAAGGACATACTGCACATTCAACTAAAACTGAAGCAGTATCAGAAGCAGTTCAAATGCAAAAAATCTATGCTGAATTTGCAGAGAATTTTATGGCAATGCCAGTAGTGAAAGGGTATAAGTCTGAAAGTGAAAGATTTGCAGGAGCAGAAGATACATATACTATTGAAGCATTGATGCAAGATGGTAAAGCTTTACAAGCGGGTACATCTCATTTTTTAGGTCAAAATTTCGCGAAAGCTTTTGATGTAAAATATACATCTAAAGAAGGTAAGCAAGAATATGTATGGGCAACTTCTTGGGGAGTGTCTACTCGATTAATTGGAGGATTGATCATGACTCATTCAGATGATTTAGGTTTGGTATTACCCCCAAAGTTAGCACCAATTCAGGTGGCTATTATACCTATTTATAAAGGTGCAGATCAATTAGCCATAATTTCTGAAAAGGTAGGAATTATCGTAAAATCTCTAAAGTCAAAAAGAATCTCAGTCAAATTTGATGATAGGGATACATTTAGACCAGGAGCTAAATTTGCAGAATATGAACTTAAAGGCGTTCCTGTAAGAATTGCTATCGGTAATCGTGACATAGAAAATAACACAGTGGAGGTAGCTAGAAGAGACACCTTAGAAAAAAAGACTATTTCCCAAGATGATTTAATTAATTATGTAGAAAATTTATTAGAAGAAATTCAAGAAAATTTATTTTCAAAAGCGTTTTCATACCAGAAAAATCACATTACAGAAGTAAATAGTTTTGATGAGTTTAAAGATGTAATAAACACTAAAGGTGGATTTGTTTCTGCTCATTGGGATGGGACTATTGAAACTGAAAATAAAATTAAAGAATTAACCAAAGCAACGATTCGATGTATCCCTAATGATGCTAAAGAAGAGCTCGGATTCTGTGTTTTTTCGGGAGAAAAATCATTAAGAAGAGTCTTATTCGCAAAGGCCTATTAAATTTTTTAAAAAAATATTGTAGAATTTTAAAAACGTTGTATATTTGCATCCGCAATCAAAGGACTATTTTCTGTAAGATTGCAATTGGTCCGTTCGTCTAGGGGTTAGGACGCCAGGTTTTCATCCTGGTAACACGGGTTCGATTCCCGTACGGACTACAAGTTTTATTAAAAAAAACATTAAAGAAATGGCAAATCATAAGTCAGCATTAAAGAGAATTAGAAGTAACGAGACAAAAAGATTGCGTAACAAGCATCAACACAAAACTACGCGTAACGCTGTAAGAGATTTACGTGCATCTTCAGATAAAAAAGAAGCTGAAGGCATGCTTTTGAAAGTAGTTTCAATGTTAGATAAACTGGCTAAAAACAATATCATACACAAAAATAAGGCAGCTAATTTAAAATCTAAATTAACTAAGCAAGTAGCTACGTTATAGTTTCTTATTACATAAATAAAAAAAACGCTCTGTATTTCTACAGAGCGTTTTTTTTATTTTTAAACAGCCATTACCAATCATAACTTTTTTGAGCATCTAGTTTTATAAAAATAAAGAGCAAAAGCGTAAAGCCCCACAATGAAGAGCCACCGTAGCTAAAAAAAGGCAATGGTATTCCTACTGTTGGTAAAACTCCAATTACCATTCCAATATTTACGATGAAATGAAAAAATAAAATGGAGGCTACACCATAACCATAAATTCTCCCAAATTTATTGGCATGTTTTTCAGCTCTATATATTATTCTATATAGAAGTGCCATAAATAACAATATAACAAAACTAGACCCTACAAAACCCCACTCCTCTCCAACAACACTGAAGATATAATCTGTATCTTGGGCTGGCACAAAATTTCCTTGGGTTTTATCTCCCTCAAGAAAACCTTTTCCCCAAAATTTTCCTGAACTGATTGTTTGTATGGATTGATCTGAATTGTAGCCAATTTGTTTGGTGTCTGATGTTTTTCCTAAAATTACCTCAAACCGGTCTCTTTGATGTTTTTTTAAAATATTATTGTAAGAATAATCTGCACTAAAAATAAATAAGGAAGAAAATAAATAAATCCCTACAACCTTCATCCAATTAAATTTTAAGAAGCGTTTATTTCTGTATATGTTATAAATAACATAAATAGTTATAAAAATAAATAGCGAGCTGATGATGACTTTCACACCTACTAAAATAGTAGCTATAAATAACACAATAGATAGCGCTCCAAAAATTATATAGGCCAAGGTTAACCCTTCTCTATTTAAAACGAAAAAGAATGCTAAATAGATAATAGCTGAACCTGGGTCGTGAAGAGCAATTAAAAAAGCAGGTAAAAAAATTATAATGAATGCCTTTAATTGATTTTTTAGGATATTTAAATTATATTTTCTATCACTCATCAATTTTGCAAGAGCTAGTGCTGTAAATGCCTTTGCAAACTCTGATGGTTGTAAACCGATACCTCCAAAACGATACCAAGATTTTGCACCATTAATTTCTGTTCCAAAGAGAAAAAGCCCAATCAAAGTTAACAATGAAAGAATAAAAAAAATACTAGAAAAACGTTGATAAAATTTTGCATTAATAAATAAAATCAAAATTATAAGTGGAATGCTAAATAATATCCAAAGAAGTTGTTTGCCGTATTTTGAAGAAAAATCAAACGCATGAATATTTTCATCTGTATAGGATGCAGCATATATATTTATCCAGCCAAAGCCAACCAGTAAAGTAAAGAAAAGTACAAGTAGCCAATCAATACCAAAAAAAATATTATTTTGTTCCTGTCTCAATTTGTTTTATTGCTATAGTTTGTCTCTCATATATAGGACTTAAGTCCGTTTTCAACATTCGTTCTTCAATCCATTTTCTATTGACCATTCCTGTTAAATATTTTTCTATCATAAGACTTGTTATTGGTGCGGCAACGGTTGATCCAAACCCCCCGTTTTCAATAAATACGGCAACAGCAATTTTAGGATTGTTTTTAGGAGCAAAAGCCACCAATATAGAATGGTCTGGTAATTTAATTTTTTTTCTTCCAACCCTCATAAAATTTTCAGAGGTACCTGTTTTTCCAACAATATCAATACCTTCAATATTCACCCAACTAGCTGTACCTGTTTTAAAAACTTCGTGCATTCCCTCGATGATTGGCTCAAAGTGTTTTTTGTCTATAGTAGTATGTTTTGGTGTTGTGTATGATGGATCTATAATGGCTTGGTTATTAATTTTTTTAACTACGTGAGGTGTGTAAAAAAAACCTCTATTTGCAATAGCTGCGGTTACATTTGCAAGCTGAATAGGTGTTGTTAATACTTCTCCTTGTCCTATAGCATTTGAAATATTTGTAGATGCATTCCATCTATGTTTATACATTCTATTATAATAATCTCCATTAGGTATCAAACCTTTGTCACCCTCTGGTAAGTCGTACCCTAAATAGTTGCCTAATCCAAAACTTTTAACATGTGTACTCCAATTATTCATTCCGTTTGTAGAATTCTTATTTTTTTCAATAATTCTCTTGTAGGTATTTGCGAAATAACTATTACAAGATTTTGAAATTGCTGAATTTAGTTGAATGGGTTTCCCGTAAATATCACAATGACACTTCATGAATTCTTTTTTCCGATTCCCATAACGATAACCACCATTGCAAAAGAAATGAGTGTTTTCATCAATCACATCCTCTTGGAGTCCAATTAATGCATTTACCAATTTAAATGGTGAACCTGGGGGATAAGTTCCTTTGAGTCCTCTGTCATACATTGGTTTATTAATGCTATCTCCAATGAGCTTTACAGAGTTAGGAGATCGTAAACGACCTACCATCATATTAGGGTCGTAACTGGGTGAAGTTACTAAAGCTAGAATTTCACCACTAGATGGCTCAAGTGCTATAATGCCTCCACGCTTTCCTTTCATTAAGTATTCTCCATATTGTTGAAGTTTACTATCTATTGTTAATGTGATATCTTTTCCATTGACAGCAATAGAATCATATATTCCATTTTTAAAAGGCCCTTTTATTTTATTGAATCGATCTCTTCGGAAATATTTTTTCCCTTTTTTTCCTCTCAATACTTTTTCATATTGAGCTTCCACGCCAGCTTTACCAATTAATTCACCTTGTTGATAATAGTTGTCTTTTTTTGCAACTAACTCGTTTACTTCATTTATATATCCTAAAATATTTGCTGCAGATTTTATTGGATAATTTCTTATCACTCTTTTTTGAATGTTAAACCCTTGAAACTTATGAAGTTTTTCTTGCAAAAAAGCGAAATCTTCTTTCGCTAGTTGTTTTAAAAAAACAGATTCTAACCATGGTGCATAATTTTCTGCTTTTTTAAAACGCTTTATGAAGTTTTCTTTACTAATTTTTAAAAGTGAGCAAAACTCTATTGTATCTAGTGGAGTTACCTCATTTGGAACTATAGTTACATCATAAGAGAGTTGATTGGCAACTAGTAATTCTCCATTTCTATCATAAATATAGCCTCTTTCAGGTAAATCAAATTTTACTTTAACAGCAGAATTTTTTACAGGGTTATAATCTTTACCTCTTATAACTTGTAATTGAAATAATCTTCCCAGAAAAAGGATTCCGATTAGAGTAAATAGAAAGTATAGTAAAAAACTCCTTTTCATATTAATGAAGTTGTTTTTTTCTTAGTATATAAGACCCTAAAAAATATAGCACTAGGGTGAAAATACTCGAATATAGGGTGTTTAACAACACAATATTTAAATTATTAAAACTAAAGTTATCTAACGAAAATAAAATAAAATGATGAATAATTGTTATCGTTACCACATAATTAAAGACTTGCCCAAATGCTTCAGAATGAAGATTAAAGAGTAGATAGTCTATATTGTTTTTTCTAAAAAAAAGTTTGATAAAGTTTAAACGTAAAAACGCTACAAATAAAAGTGAAGCAGCGTGAATACCACCAGTATCAGAGAAAAAATCTAAGATTAAACCGTAAAAAAAAGCAGCTGTTAAAAAAACAAACCGATTTTTATTTAATGGAAATAAGAAAATAAAAGAAACATAAAGATATGGGTTAATGTGTTGAGAAAAATTAATATTGTTCAACACTAATATTTGGAGGAAGAGGATGATGATGATCCATAAAAAAACACGAATTTTATTCATTGCTGGTTTTTTCAAGATTCATAAGTTGCTGTTTGTCAAAATCTTTAACAACATAAATATTTTTCAGGCTACTCATATCATTAAAGAGTTTAATATTTATGATTCTTTTTATACTTGCTTCATTAGCGATATTATCAATACTTCCAATAGGTATTCCTTCTGGGAAAATTGAAGACATTCCACCGGTTATAATCGTGTCACCAACTTTAAGTCTTGCCTGTCTGGGAATATCCAATAATTGAGTACTATTATAATCTAAACCATCCCAAGTTAAAGTCCCAAAATAGTTGCTATTTTTTAGTTTTGCGTTAATCTTACTATTCTTGTTTAATATTGATCTAACTCTTGAGTAACTATGGAGAACATTTTCTGTAATGCCAAGAATTCCCTTACTATTAATAACTCCCATCTCAGGGACAAGACTGTCTTTTTTGCCTAAATTAATAGTTAAAAAATTATAATTACTACGAAATTGATTTTTCTCTATTCTGCCCTGAATGTAAGAGTATCTTTGACGAAAATCTGTCTTTTCAAAAATTCCAGTAAGAGCAGGGGTGTCAATACTTTGAGACAATTTTTCGAGTTTGTTTCTCAATATTAAATTTTCGTTTAACAGTTCTTTGTTTTCAATATCAAGTTGAAAATAATCACGCATTGAGTTAGTTTTACTGTAGAAGCCTCCAGTTATAGAACTAGCAGAATTTATAAATTTACTTTTGTGGAAACTAAGGTTATTTATAATAAGTTGAAATGCGATGAGTTCTAAAAATAGAAAAAATAAAAAATATCGATACTTCTGGATAAAATAAATGAGTTGTTGCATAAGAAGTAGAGATGTCTTTAGTTATTTCATTAAGACATTTTTATATTTATCTAGTTCTTTCAAAGCAATCCCTGTACCTCTTACTACTGCTCTTAGGGGGTCTTCAGCAATATAAACAGGCAAATCTGTTTTTCTAGAAAGTCTTTTGTCTAAACCTCTTAACATAGATCCTCCACCTGCAAGATATATTCCTGTATTGTAAATATCAGCAGCTAATTCTGGAGGTGTTTTAGATAATGTTTCCATAACAGCATCTTCAATTCTAAGAATTGATTTATCCAAGGCTTTTGCGATTTCTCTATGTGAAATTTGAACTTGTTTTGGTTTTCCGCTTAGTAAATCTCTACCCTGAACTAGCATGTCTTCCGGGGGATTATCTAGGTCTTCTGTCGCCGAGCCAATATTTATTTTTACTTTTTCAGCGGTTCTTTCTCCTACATATAAATTATGTTGAGTTCGCATATAATACATGATGTCATTCGTAAATAAGTCTCCTGCAACTTTGACAGATTGATCACATACTATTCCAGCTAATGCAACAACTGCAATTTCTGTTGTTCCACCTCCAATGTCAATAATCATATTACCTTTAGGCTCCATGATATCAATACCAACACCAATAGCCGCAGCCATTGGTTCGTATATGAGGTAGATTTCCTTGGCATTCATGTGTCTAGCAGAGTCTTGTACAGCTCTTTTTTCGACTTCAGTAATTCCTGATGGAATACAAATCACCATTCTTAAAGATGGAGGGAAAAACTTTTTTCTAAAGGCAGGAATTTTTTTAACAAATTCCTTTATCATTTCTTCAGAAGCTTGAAAATCAGCAATTACTCCATCCTTTAGTGGGCGAATAGTTTTTATATTTTCATGTGTTTTTCCTTGCATTAAATTAGCTTCTGTACCTGTAGCTATAATTCTGCCACTTACTCGATCTCTTGCAACTATAGATGGACTATCAACAACAACTTTTCCATTGTGAATAATAAGCGTATTTGCCGTTCCTAAGTCGATGGCAATATCTTCAGTCATGAAATCAAAAAAGCCCATAAAAATGAATAATTTTCTATATAAGTGTCTCTATTTACAAATCTAGTAAAAATAAGCTAGTAATCAACTTGAATTTTAATGTTTAAAATGTCTGGTTCCAGTCATAACCATTGATACATTATTATTGTTACAATAATCAATACTTAGCTGGTCTTTAATAGAGCCTCCGGGTTGAATAACATTCTTAATTCCAGCATTATTTGCAATTTCTACACAATCTGGAAAAGGAAAAAATGCATCACTGGCCATTGAAGCTCCGTGTAAATTAAAACCAAAATTATTAGCCTTTTCTATGGCTTGGTTTAATGCATCTACTCTACTTGTTTGACCTGTCCCACTAGCATACAACTGTTTGTTTTTAACAAGTACAATAGTATTAGATTTGGTATGCTTACAGATTTTTGAAGCAAATAACAAGTCATCTATTTCGTTTTCAGAGGGTTTGCAATTTGTTACATATGATAAATCTTCTAAGCGGTCAGTTATGGTATCCTTATCTTGAACTAAAATACCGTTTAGTGAAGTTCTAACAATTTGATTTGGAAGCTCAACACTTTTTTGGATTAAAAGAACACGGTTTTTCTTTCCTTTTAAAATCGTTAAAGCATCCTCATCAAAAGAGGGAGCAATGACTACCTCACAAAATAATTTATGAATTTCGTTAGCAGTTATTTTATCAATTTTTGTATTTGAAATGAGTACTCCTCCGAAAGCAGATACAGGATCACCTGCTAGAGCGTCAATGTATGCATTAGAAATAGTTTCTCGCTGTGCAAAACCACATGCATTATTGTGTTTTAAAATAGCAAATGTTGGAGCTTCATCTATAAACTCTCCCATTAAATTTACAGCAGCATCAATATCTAATAAATTGTTATAGCTTAATTCTTTTCCATGAACTTTTTCAAACATGGCATCTAAGTCCCCAAAGAAATATCCTTTTTGATGAGGGTTTTCTCCATAACGTAATGTTTTAGAAACTGTTTCACTAACTTTATATGCAATTACATCTTCATTAAAATAATTAAAAATTGCTGTATCATAATGAGAAGAAATATTGAATGATTTTGCAGCGAATTTTTTTCTTTCAGCTAATGTTGAAGCACCATTATTAACTTTGTAAAGTGTTAAGAATTCTTCATATTGATCCATTGAAGAAATGGTAAATGTATCTTTAAAGTTTTTTGCAGAGGCTCTAATTAATGAAATCCCTCCAATATCTATTTTTTCAACAATATCTTGTTCGCTAGCACCAGAGGCTACTGTTTTTTCAAAAGGATACAAATCAACAATAACAAGATCAATTTGTGGAATTTCATATGCTTTCATCTCTGAAATATCTCCTTGATGATCTTGCCTGTTTAAAATACCTCCAAAAACTTTTGGATGTAATGTTTTTACTCTTCCTCCTAGAATTGAGGGATAAGAGGTAACATCCTCAACAGGGGTAACAGGAATTCCTAAATCTTTGATAAATTTTTCTGTTCCTCCAGTTGAGAAAATGGTAACATTATTTTTGTGTAACTCTTCAACTATTGGCTTTAGACCATTTTTGTGAAAAACTGAAATTAATGCAGATTGGATAATTTTTAGATTGCTCATTTGTGTGCTTAGTTAAGCACACAAATCTACTAAATGTGAATTGCTAAAACAACAGAAACTCATTTGAAATACAGAAACTTATACTACAATTGTGAATAAAATTTTTTTTTGGATTTTGAAATTTATATGTTTAAGAAACAGCAATACAAATTCTCGTTGTTGTTGGAGTTTTATCTTAGTATAAAGTCGCTACTTTATTGCATATAAACGTTAATAATTCTTCATCAGCATTAGAGAATGGGTTAGAGGTATGAGAATCAATATCAATTTGGCCAATATTTTCATTTCTTACCATGATTGGTATTACAATTTCTGATTTTACTTTCCAACCACAAGAAATGTAATTAGTTTGTTCACTTACATCTTGGACAACAAAATTTTGATTAGTAACTGCTACTTGACCGCAAATTCCTTTTCCAAAAGGTATAATAGTGTGCTCTGTTGGCTCTCCAGCAAATTCAGCTAACTTTAATTCCTCTTTTTCTCCGTTTTTAAAGTAGAAACCAACCCAATCATAATAAGGGACTTCATTCTTTAAAAAATCACAAATAATTTGTTGTTTTTCATTTGTAGATTTAGGTGATAAAATAACATCAGTTACAAAGTCTTTAATCTTGGCAGTGTTTATCATTATCTAAAATTTAAAATATAAAATTAAAGTATTTTTTTAATTTTTTGTCGATAGATCTACCCTTTCTTCAAATTTATAGAAGAATCATTTATTTAGTAGAAAAAGTCTATTCTCATAAAAATTTATCTGGTTTAAAAATAACTAAAAGCAGTTTAACATATTTTTAATAAAATTCTGTTGTATTTTTGTGTAGCAATGAACACAACCTTAAGAAAAATAAGTACAACGTTACTGTCACTTTTAGTGCTATTCTCATCTATGTCCTTTACTATAGATGAACACTACTGTGGTACTAATTTAATGGATGTATCTTATTTTGGTGATGCTGATAATTGTTGTTCAGAGGAGTTAACTATGAATTCCAGGACATCCTCAGTAAAACAAAATAATTGTTGTAAAGATGAGACAACACTCCTTGAATCATCAATATTTAATAAAGACAAATTCATTAATCTTCAGCATGTAGATGTAGAGATTCTTCTTTTTAAGACAAATTCTTATTTAGTTAATTTCAATTATACTGCTGCAGAAATAGAGTATTATTCTGACTTCTCTCCACCCGATATAGCCCAAAATATTCAGGTTTTACATCAAACTTTTTTAATTTAACTATTAATAATACCTCAATAGTATCATTTTTTTAGATGATCAATCGTCTAGTTATTATTAAAGTTAAATACAATACAATGAAAAAAAATAGCGTTATTACCATATTTTTAATATTACCCTTGTTCTTATTCTCTCAAGAAAAAATAACAGGTATGATTATGGATAAAAACAACCCTAAAGATAATTTAGGAGTTTTTGGAGCCAATGTTTATTGGTTAAATAGCTCTACAGGAGCTACAACTAATGAAAAAGGATGGTTTACAATTCCATACAAAAAAAGTTATAAGAAGCTTGTCGTCAGTTATGTAGGCTATAAGACAGATACACTAAATGTTACTGATTTATCTCCAATCCATCATTTTATAACTCCAGAAAATGAGTTAGAAGAAGTAACTATAAAAAGCAAAAAAAAGACCACACAAAGATCTTTTGTACAAACTCAAAATGTTTTTACTGTAAATAGCGATGAATTACTAAAGGCTGCCTGCTGTAATTTGGCTGAGAGCTTTGAGACCAATCCATCTATAGATGTTAATTTTTCTGATGCTTTAACTGGAACGCGTCAAATTCAAATGCTTGGTTTAAAAAGCCCTTATTTGCTTATTACACAAGAGAATCTCCCCTCTATTCGTGGTGCTGCACAAGTTTTTGGCCTCACATTTACCCCGGGTACTTGGGTAGAAAGCATTCAAATAACTAAAGGAGCAGGAAGTGTTATTAACGGTTATGAGAGCATATCTGGACAAATTAATGCAGAATTAGTAAAGCCTTTTACAGATAAAAGATTTTTCTTAAACACCTACGGGTCTTTAGGGGGTAGATTAGAGTTAAACACGCATTTTAATCATAAAATTTCTGAAAAATGGCAAACAGGATTGTATATACATGGAAACTATCGTGGGGAGAAATTTGACAGAAATAATGATAATTTTTTAGACAACCCATTAACAAACCAAGTGAATGTGATGAGTCGATGGCAATACCTAGATGCAGAAAAAGGCTGGGTAAGCTTTATTAATGTTCGTTATATGGATGATGCGAAACAAACAGGAGAAATTAATTTTAATCCTAGTGAAGATAAAGGAGGATCTAATGTTTGGGGGGGTGAAATAGACACTAAACGCTTTGATTCTTCTTTAAAATTAGGCTATGTTTTTCCGGAACTTCCTTTTCAAAGTTTTGGATTCCAGTTTGCGTACAGTAATCACGAACAAGATTCTTATTTTGGATTAAAAACCTATGATATCAAGCATGAAAGTATTTATTCAAATTTGCTATTTAATTCAATTATAGGAGATACTCGAAGTAAGTTTACAACGGGGATAAATTTCACTTATGACACCTATGATGAATTTGTAAATTCTATTAATTTTTCTAGAAACGAGAATTCTTTTGGAGGCTTTTTTGAATTTGCTTACGATAATTTAGATAATTTTAGTTTTACCACAGGGCTAAGAGTTGATACTCATAATTTATTAGGAACCTTTGTTACCCCTAGAATGCATATAAGATATGCTCCTTGGGAAAAAGCAGTTTTCAGAGGCTCTGTTGGTCAGGGCAGAAAAAGTGCTAATGTGTTTGCAGAAAATCAGCAATTATTTGCAAGTGCTAGACAGATAGATATTCAATCCTCAGGAGGTAAAATATACGGTTTAGATCCAGAAGTCGCCTGGAATTATGGAATTTCATATTTACAAGGATTTAATTTATTTGATAAAAAAGGAGATATTACCTTCGACTATTATAGAACTCATTTTCAAAACCAAGTGGTGGTAGATTGGGAAAACCCACAAAGAATTTCCTTCTATAATTTGGAAGGTGAAAGTTATGCAAACAGCTTTCAGACAGAAGTAAATTATTTCATTAATGAATATCTAAACGTTCGATTGGCCTATAAATTCTATGACATAGAAACTGATTATACCTCTGGAAAATTTTCAAAACCACTGACTCCAAATCACCGCTTCTTTGCAAATTTATCATATGAAACAAAGCCAGTAGAACTGATTAAGCAGTGGAAGTTTGACTTAACTTATAACTTTATTGGAGATCAACGTCTTCCTAATACTGCAATGAACCCTGTTGAATATCAATTAGAAGAGTATTCAAATTCTTATAGTTTACTTAATGCTCAAGTCACTAAAGTTTTTTCTAAAAAGTTTGAGATGTATTTTGGTGTAGAGAATTTAACAAATTTAAAACAGAAAAATCCTATTTTAGCAGCGGACAATCCTTTTGGTGAAAATTTTGATTCAACAATTATTTATGCACCAATTTTTGGAAGAATGTTATATAGTGGTTTACGATTTAAAATAGATTAAAATGAAAAAAAGTATTTTAATAGTTTGTTTGTTGTTGATAGGATTTTCTGCAGCAGCACAAAAGAAAAAAAAGAACTCAAAAGTTGCTATTGAGGTTGATGGAGTTTGTATGATGTGTAAAAAACGAATAGAAAAAGCGGCATTAAATTCTAAAGGAGTAAAGTTTGCATCATGGGATCTTAACACCCATCAGCTTTCACTTATTATAGATGAAAATAAAACAGGAATAAAGATTATTCAGCAAAATGTTGCAGCTGTTGGTCATGACACTAAAGGTATTAAAGCAAAAGAGCACGCATATAATAGTAATCCAGCATGTTGTAAATATAGAGACAAAAAAGTTGTCGAATCTCATAAAAATTAGAATTATTGAGTAAAGATTTTTTTAAAATCATTTTTATGATTGTTGTTAACTATCTTTTTTCTTGTCAAAAAACACAGTTAACAGCAACACAAATTCTTTCAAGGTCATTGGAAGCTCATGGTGGGGTAGAACTTTGGCAAAAAGTTGATACACTTTCCTTCACGAAGAAAACAATTTTATACAACCAGGATGGGGTTGAAGAAAAAGAGCTCACCCAACATCAATCTTTTTATGGAGGTAATTTTATAAATGGTGAAATAATTTCAATTGGAGCAGATAAGTCTAGAATATCGATTATAGGTGGCATTTATTCCAAGAGTATAAGAGATTCTTTGACTGTTTTAACTAATGATGATATAGCATTAATAAACAAATCCTTTAGGTCGGCTTATTATGTCATAAGCCAGCCATTTAACTTGAGGGAAAGTGATGCGCTTCTTACCTATAAAAAGGATACCATTTTAAATGGTAAAAAAACATTTGTAGTGGATGTTTCTTACAAAGAAAATCAAAATTCAAATGCCTCAGATCAATGGACTTATTTTTTTAATGCCAAGACATTTTTAATTGTAGCAGCAAAAGTTTTTCATTCGCCTACAATAAGTTTTATTGAAAATATAAAGTTTAATAATGAAACACCATTTGTTTTTAATGCAAAAAGAGAGAGTGTTTTTTTGAATAAAGACGGATCTAAAGATTATTTAAGAGCCACATACTTTTACTCAAATTATAAAGTTGTTTTAAAGAAATAAAATAATAAATCCCAATCTAAATTAGATTGGGATTTATTATTACTTACCTACGAAATTATTACATCATTCCTGGCATTCCTCCTCCCATTGGAGGCATTCCAGCACCAGCAGGAGCTTCTTCTTTAATGTCTATTAAAGCACATTCTGTGGTTAGAATCATACCTGAAACTGAAGCAGCATTTTCTAATGCAACACGTGTTACTTTTTTCGGATCTATAATACCAGCTTCTAACATATCTACATAGGTTTCTGACTTTGCATCATAACCAAAATTTTTGTTTCCTTCTAGCACTTTGTTGATAACCACAGATCCTTCACCACCAGCATTTTCAACAATAGTTCTCAAAGGAGATTCAATCGCTTTATTCACAATTTGAACCCCTGTTGTTTCATCTAAGTTGTCTGTTGCTATTTTTTCAAGTGTTTTTTTAGTTCTCACTAAAGCAACACCTCCACCAGCAACAATACCTTCTTCAACTGCTGCTCTTGTAGCATGAAGTGCATCGTCTACTCTGTCTTTCTTTTCTTTCATTTCAACTTCTGAGGCAGCTCCTACATATAAAACAGCAACTCCTCCAGCCAATTTGGCTAGACGTTCTTGAAGTTTTTCTTTGTCGTAATCTGATGTAGTAGTTTCTATTTGTGCTTTTATTTGATTAACTCTAGCTTTAATTGCTTCGGCATCTCCATTTCCATTTACAATTGTAGAGTTGTCTTTATCTATAGTAATCGTTTCAGCAGTACCTAAAAGATCTAAAGTCGCATTTTCTAGAGAAAAACCTCTTTCTTCTGAAATTACTGTACCACCAGTTAAAATTGCTATATCTTCTAACATTGCTTTCCTTCTATCTCCAAATCCAGGAGCTTTTACAGCAGCAATCTTCAAGCCACCTCTCAACTTGTTTACAACTAAAGTAGCTAAGGCTTGTCCATCAACATCTTCGGCTATAATCAATAAAGGTCTACTTGATTGGGCTACCGGTTCCAATATTGGTAGAATTTCATTTAAATTAGAAATCTTTTTATCAAACAATAAAATGTAAGGATTTTCGAGATCGGCAATCATTTTGTCAGCATCAGTAACAAAATATGGAGATAAATAACCTCGGTCAAACTGCATACCCTCTACAACGTCAACATAAGTCTCCATTCCTTTAGCTTCTTCTACAGTAATTACCCCTTCTTTACCTACTTTTTCAAATGCAGTAGCGATAAGATCTCCGATGGTATTGTCATTATTGGCTGAAATTGCAGCTACCTGTTTTATTTTTTCTGAGGAGTTTCCAACTTTCTGTGCTTGTTTTTCTAAATCAATTATGATGGCTTGAACTGCCTTATCAATTCCTCTCTTTAAATCCATTGGATTTGCACCTGCAGCAACATTTTTTATACCTTCTTTAACGATAGCTTGAGCTAATACAGTTGCTGTAGTAGTTCCATCTCCGGCTAAATCGTTTGTTTTTGAAGCTACTTCTTTAACCATTTGAGCCCCCATATTTTCTAACTCATCTTCTAACTCTACTTCTTTAGCTACTGAAACACCATCTTTTGTAACCGTTGGAGAGCCAAATGATTTAGAAATAATTACGTTACGACCTTTTGGTCCTAAGGTTACTTTTACTGCATTTGCAAGAGCATCTACACCTCTCTTGAGGCCGTCTCTCGCGTCACTATCAAATTTTATATCTTTTGCCATTTTTGATTTATTTTTTGTAAAAATTATACAATTGCTAAGATGTCACTTTCGCGCATCATTAAATAGTCTTTTCCTTCAAGTTTTAATTCAGTTCCACCGTATTTTCCATATAATACTGTATCTCCTACTTTTACGGTTAAAGGTTCGTCTTTTTTTCCGTTTCCAACAGCTACAATAGTTCCTTTTTGAGGCTTTTCCTTTGCATTATCTGGTATAATAATTCCAGAAGCAGTCTTAGTTTCTGCAGCAGCTGGTTCTACGAGAACTCTATCTGCTAGAGGTTGAATGTTTAATCCCATTGATATATTTTTAATTTGTATAAAGTGTTCAGAAATTATGCCACTTCTTGAGAACTGCCATTTTTTCAATATAGCTATTAAATTCGAATTTTAGCTCAAAAAAAAATGCCAACGTGTCATTTCGTTGGCATTTTTTTTGAGGATAATAAATTTATAATGAATCATTTGAGGCAGGCAATGAAGAATCATTAGTTTTTGGTGTTGTTCTAATATCTTCTAAAGAATTGTCTAATTTAATATCTGATGATCCATTTCTTTCTATAGAAAAATTTGAAAGTAAAATTAAAGCAAACATTGCAATTGCTAAAGTCCAAGTTGTTCTGTCTAGGAAGTTGTTAGTATTTTGAACTCCTCCTAGAGATTGTGCTCCACCACCACCAAATGAAGAGGATAGTCCTCCGCCTTTAGGGTTTTGTACCATTACTATTAAGATTAGAATAACTGCAACAAGTAATATCACAGCTAAGAATAGGTTGTAACTCATGATTTTATATTTTGTAAAATTTTGATTTTTTTTATTTGGTCTGCAAAGAAACCACTTTTTTCTGGATATTTCAAGCTTAAAATATCATAAGCTTTTATAGCACTTGAAAACTTTTTTTGTTCAAGATAAACTTTTGCTAAGGTTTCTGTCATCAAGAAATTATTAGTTTTATTATCAGGAATAGAAATTATTGTTTTCTCATCCATTTTTACAGATGAAATCTTAGGATTATTTTCTATGAAACGATTGATTAGAAATGCTTTATCAACATCTTCAGTATTTGTTATTGAATCTTTTCTTTTAATTGGGGTTTTGGTAGAAATTTTTAACCATTCTTGGAAAGAATGTGTTTCATTTTTTGAAAAATGAATTGGTTTCCCTATAGATAATTCCTGTTCAATATTAGAACTAATTTCAAGATGATCAAAAACATCTTGTTGCGCTATTTTTTTACTAATCTGTTTGTGAATATTTGAATTTTTCTTGAATAATATTGAAGTGATAAAATCAAATAAGACACTTCTGTCAGAGGTAAATGCAGCTGTAATTTTAAGTTCGTTATTATACTTAAAACTCTCTTGGTTTTTCAAACCTTTTAAATAAAGTGCTCTTGCAGATTGAAAATAAGGATAATCAACGATGATATTTTTTAGCTCAGAAACCTGTTCGTCTTTTAGAAGATCTGGATCAGATAGTAAATTTTTAAAGATTTCTGTATTCATTACCAGTTTCCTAATGATGCATTAAAAATATCTTGAATTACTCGTTCTAAAATTTCATCAAGAGCTCCATCTAAAACACCACCAGTTAATTGGGCATTAGCATCAAAATCTGAATAAAAAGAAAATTGTTTTTCAAAATCTTCTTCTTCTTTTAGTCGATTATAAAAACGAACGTTTACAGTGATTGTTAATCTGTTTTGTGCAGCAGTTTGTTGAGATGTTGCACTCATTGGATTAATTCTGTAACCAGTAATTTCTCCTTCAAAACGCAAATCCCCACCAGTATTTGTAAGATCTAAATTTGTTTGTCTTAAAAATAAATCTTGCATCTCTTGAGTAAAGCGTTGGCTTAATTGCGGCTCAATTAAAGAGGCTTGATTTGGAAAAAAATCTACTTGAATAGTTTTAGCATCCCCTGTTGATCCCCCATTAAATTTATAGATACCACAATTAGAAATGAGTATGATTGAAGTAAGGAATAAAAAGAGGTATGTTGTTTTTTTCATAAGTAACTCAAATGTACAATATAATTACAAATCATATTGTTTGATTTTTCTATACAAAGTTCGTTCAGAAATGCCCAATTCTTTTGCTGCCAACTTCCTTTTGTTATTGTTTTTTTCTAATGATCTTTTAATCATTTCAACCTCTTTTTCTTGAAGAGATAGATTTTCAGACTCTTCAATATCTTCAGCAAAATCAAATGTATTTTTAGTGGATGTATGCTGAGGTAGATTAACAACTTCTACATGATAAGGGTCTTGTTCTTTTTCTTGATATATTTTTTCAATCAACTGATGATTTTCTTCTTGAACTTTTTCGGAGTTTCCACTTCGCATTAAATCCAATGTTAATTTTTTTAAATCATTAATATCATTTCTCATGTCAAAGAGAACTTTGTACATGATGTCCCTTTCTGTTGAAAAATCACCAGTAGAAGAATTTCCTTCAACCAGTGCAGGTAAATTTCCTTTGTTATTAGGGAGGTACTGAATCATTTTGTCAGCACTAATTAATCTTTTCTCTTCAACTACAGATATTTGTTCTGCAATATTTCGCAATTGACGAATATTCCCAGGAAAACGATAGTTTAAAAGAAGAGTAGTTGCCTTGTCATCTAATCTAACTGTTGGCATTCTATATTTTTGGGCAAAATCTGAAGCAAACTTTCTAAATAATAGATGAATATCTTCTTTTCGATCTCTTAAAGAAGGAAGGTGAATCTCTATTGTACTCAGCCTGTAGTACAAGTCTTCTCTAAATTTTTGTTTTTGAATAGCTTGTTGCATATTCAAATTAGTTGCAGCAACAATTCTTACATTAGTTTTTTGAACCTGAGATGCTCCAACCTTTATAAATTCTCCGTTTTCTAAAACACGCAACAATCTAACCTGTGTTGTTAGGGGTAATTCTCCAACCTCGTCTAAAAATATTGTTCCACCATCTGCTACTTCAAAATACCCTTTACGAGACGCTGTAGCCCCAGTAAATGCTCCTTTTTCATGACCAAAAAGTTCACTATCAATTGTTCCTTCGGGTATTGCTCCGCAATTTACAGCAATGTATTTGGCATGTTTTCTGTGTGATAATTGATGAATTATTTTTGGAATACTTTCTTTACCAACCCCGCTTTCTCCAGTAACTAGTACTGAGATATCTGTAGGAGAAACTCGAACGGCTTTTTCAAGCGCTCTGGTGAGTTGAACATCGTTACCAATAATTCCAAATCGTTGTTTTACTGTTTGTAAGTTTTCCATATTAGCTTAGTTATTGTCAGAATACCCTACTGCAACCCCTTTAAGAGTAGCAGAAGTACAGTCTTCAACTTTTACATTCACAAAATCACCCAATTGATACTGTTCTTTTGGAAAAACAATAACAGTGTTTTGTGTATTTCTCCCTTTCCATTGGTTGGAATCTTTTTTAGAAGTTCCTTCAATTAATACTTCCTCAACTTTACCAAGGTGTTGTTGGGTTCTAAAAAGACTATGAGCTTGCTGTAGGTCAATGATTTCTTGCAGACGTCTTTTTTTTGTGTGATGAGGTACATCATCTGGCATTTTTTTAGCGGCAAGGGTTCCAGGTCTTTCGGAGTATGCAAACATGAAGCCAAAGTCATATTTTACATAATTCATTAAATCTAGGGTATCTTTGTGATCTTCCTCCGTTTCCCCGCAAAAACCTGTAATCATATCTTGAGAAAGTGACATCTCTGGTATAATTCTAAATATATTATCTACCAATTCTTTGTATTCTTCACGTGTATGTTGTCTGTTCATTGCTTTTAGCATTTTATTGCTACCACTCTGAACAGGGAGGTGAATATATTTGCAAATATTTTTATGTTTAGCCATAATATGAATTACGTCTAAACTCATGTCTTGTGGATTGGAGGTTGAAAAACGAAAACGTGTTTTTGGAAATTTTACGGCGCACATATCTAGAAGTTGAGCAAAATCAACAGCAGTGGCTTGAGCAATTTCAGAAGCTTTTTTTAAATCTTTTTTTAAACCTCCACCAAACCATAAGTAACTATCAACATTTTGACCAAGTAGCGTTATTTCTTTGAAGTTTTTATCAACCATCTCTTGAATCTCAAGAACAATACTTTTAGGATCTCGACTTCTTTCTCTTCCTCTAGTAAATGGAACCACACAAAAGGTACACATATTGTCACAGCCTCTGGTTATTGATACAAATGCAGAGACTCCATTAGAATTCAATCGAACAGGTGAGACATTTCCATAAGTTTCATCTTTGGATAATATAACATTTATGGCATCTCTTCCTTCATTCACATCAGCCAATAGATTTGGAAGATCTCTGTATGCATCTGGTCCAACAACTAAATCAACAATTTTTTCTTCCTCTAAAAACTTTTCTTTGAGACGCTCGGCCATGCATCCTAAAACTCCAACTTTCATAGTTGGATTTACTTTTTTTACAGCATTGTATTTCTGTAAACGTCTCCTAACTGTAGTTTCAGCTTTTTCTCTAATAGAACATGTATTTACTAAAACTAAATCTGCTTCCTCTAATATTTGAGTGGTATTATATCCTTCCTTATCAAGAATTGATGCAACAATCTCACTATCATTCATGTTCATTTGACACCCATAACTTTCAATAAAGAGTTTTTTTGTGTTTTTCGCTTTATTTTCTGTAAAGAGGGCCTTGCCTTGTATCTTTTCGTTTATTATTTTTTCTGTCTGCTTCATCTTATAAATTGGCTACAAAGATACAACCAAAATAGAAAAAATATGACATATTGTCATAAAAAATTAAACTAAATTCCTGTTAAAATCCGTGTAGATTTATAAGAAAAATCAAAATATAAAAAAAAACTCTCTACTTTTGCAAACCTAAATCAGTTCACCTTGAAGTAGATTTAAGTGTAATAAATATCACATATGGCAAAAAATTTAGTAATTGTAGAGTCACCGGCAAAGGCAAAAACTATTGAGAAATTTTTGGGAAAAGATTTTCAAGTAGAATCAAGTTACGGTCACATTGCAGATTTACCTTCCAAAGAATTAGGGATTGATGTTGATGGAGATTTTAGTCCAAAATATATAGTATCAGAGGATAAAAAACCTGTTGTCAAAAAATTAAAAGCCTTAGCTAAAAAAGCAGAGGTTGTTTGGTTAGCAAGTGATGAAGATAGGGAAGGTGAAGCTATTGCATGGCATTTAAAAGAGCAGTTAAATCTGGAAGAAAAAAATACAAAACGTATTGTTTTTCATGAAATTACTAAAAAAGCAATACTCAAAGCTGTAGACCATCCCAGAGATATTGATTACAATATGGTAAATGCTCAACAAGCTAGACGAGTTTTGGATAGATTGGTTGGTTATGAATTATCTCCGGTATTGTGGAGAAAAGTAAAAGGAGGTTTATCTGCTGGTAGGGTTCAGTCCGTAGCCGTTAGGTTAATCGTTGAAAAAGAAAGAAGTATTCAGCAATTTAACGCTGAATCTCATTATAAAGTGGTTGCTCAATTTTTTAATACTGATGGAAAATCATTCAAAGCAATCATTCCAAAGAATTTTGAATCAAAAATAGTTGCTGAGGAATTTTTACAATCTTGCTCCTTATCAAAATTTTCAATTACAGATTTACAAAAAAAACCTGCAAAAAAGGCACCAGCAGCTCCATTTACAACTTCCACTTTACAGCAAGAGGCTTCAAGAAAATTGGGGTATCCTGTAGGAAAGACTATGCAGGTTGCTCAGCGCTTGTATGAAGCAGGTCTAATAACCTACATGAGAACTGATAGTGTAAACTTATCTGTTGATGCCAGAGATGCGGCAGAAGAGGAAATCACTAACTTTTACGGAAGAGAATATAGTAAACAGCGTGTATTTAAGTCAAAGTCAAAAGGTGCACAAGAGGCACATGAAGCTATTAGACCAACAAACATGAAATTACATTCCATAGATAAAGAGTATGATCAAAATAGATTGTACGATTTAATTTGGAAAAGAACCTTAGCTTCCCAGATGAGTGAAGCGCTCTTAGAACGTACAAATGTTAAAATTGGAAATTCTGAAAATGAAAGAACCTTCACTGCAAACGGTGAAATGATAAAATTTGATGGTTTTTTGAAGGTTTACCTGGAAGGAAACGACAATGAAGAAGAGGAGAAAGCAGGTATGTTGCCAAATTTAAAAATTGGAGAAATTCTAGGTTATAATTTTATTCATGCAACTCAGCGTTTTACTAGCCCACCATACAGGTTTACTGAAGCGTCCTTGGTTAAGAAATTAGAAGAATTAGGAATTGGAAGACCTTCAACATATGCACCTACAATTTCTACAGTTCAAAGAAGAGGTTATGTAGAGAAAGGTCAAAATGAGGGGGTAGAGAGAGTATATGAACAAATTATCTTGACAGATAAAGTCATGAAAACTCAAACATTGACTGAGAAAACAGGTGCGAATAAAAACAAACTTACTCCTACAGATATTGGGAATATTGTAAATGATTTTCTAGTAACAAATTTTTCTAACATCTTAGATTTTGGTTTTACCGCCAAGGTAGAGTCTTCTTTTGATGATATTTCTGAAGGAGATGAAAATTGGACAAAGATGATCAAAAATTTCTATTCAAAATTTCATGATAATGTTGAAGATGTTAAGGAAAATGCTGTAAGAGAGAGTGGAGAACGTATTTTAGGCAATCATCCAGATTCTGGAAAAACTGTTTTAGTTCGTTTAGGTAAATTTGGTCCAATAGCTCAAATTGGAGCTCCAGATGATGAAGAAAAACAATTTGCGAGTTTAAATAAAGATCAAAATTTAGGAACAATAACCATAGAAGAGGCATTGGAATTATTTTTATTACCAAAAACAATTGGTGATTATGAAAATAATGAAGTAGTAGTGTCAAATGGGCGATTTGGGCCCTACATACGTTTTGATAAAATGTTTGTCTCTTTAGAAAAAGGAGAAGATCCTATGTCTGTAGATTTAGAACGCGCAATACAATTAATTGAAACTAAGCGTAAATTAGATGCGCCAGTGGGGTACCATGATGAATTGCCTATCCAGAAAGGTGTTGGGCGATTTGGTCCTTTTCTCAAGTGGAATTCAATGTTTATTAATGTTAATAAAAGGTATGATTTTGATAATCTCTCACCATCAGACATGAAAGAATTGATTGAAGAAAAGATTCAGAAAGAAAAAGACAAGCTAATTCAAAATTGGGAAGACGTTGGTATTAGAATCGAAAAAGCGCGTTGGGGCAGATTCCATGTTTTAAAGGGTAAAATAAAAATTGAGCTACCAAAAACGACCAAGATTGAGAAAATTACAAAAGAAGAGGCTATAAAAATGATTGAATCAAAAACACCGAAAAAAAAGCCATCAAAAAAGAAATCAACCAAAAAGAAGCCTGTTAAAAAGAAATAATAAATCATTATCTTGCAAAAAGATATATATTCAGATGAATACTGACTTTTTAACCCCTATCCATACTGTTTTAGAAGCATCCCTTGATGTGTTATTGTCCGGATCTATAGGCAGTTCCATTCAGATATACACCCAAAAAAATGGCTTTCCAGATCTTAATAATATTGAAATAGCTATTCTAGGTGTAGATGAGGATAGAAATACAGACGACAACTTTGGGTCAGGTAAAGATCTTCATCACATTAGAAGTCATTTTTATAAATTATTTCCAGGAAATTGGAATGTTCCAATCGCAGATTTGGGAAATATTAAAAAAGGAGAGACGACTTCAGATACCCATTTTGCAATTACAGAAGTAATTAAAAGTTTATTAAAAATGAATATCGTTCCAATAATCATTGGAGGAGGTCAAGATATTACTTTTTCAAATTATAAAGCATACGATCAGTTAGAGCAAACGGTTAACTTAGTTGTTGTTGATAGTAAATTTGATTTAGGTAATTTGGAGGATAATTTGTCTTCTAAATCCTATCTTAGTAAAATAATTATGGAGGTTCCGACAAACCTTTTTAATTTTAGTAATATAGGATACCAAACTTATTTAAATCCTCAAGAAGAAATTAAATTAATTCAAGGCTTAAATTTTGATACCTATAGACTCGCTGAAGCAAAAGAATTAGAAATTTTAGAGCCGGTTTTAAGAGATGCTGATATTGTTAGTATAGATATTGGATCTGTGAGGCAAAGCGATGCCCCCGCAAATAAAAATGTTTCGCCAAATGGGTTTTATGGTGATGAAATTTGTGGAATTGCAAGATATGCGGGTATAAGTGATAAGGTGTCATCTTTTGGTATTTATGAATATAATTCAGAATTTGATAATCATAACATGACTGCTCATTTAATTGCACAAATGATCTGGTGTTTTATTGAAGGCTTCAATTCTAGAGTAAAAGATTACCCTTTTGCTACAAAAGAAGATTACCAAAAGTTTACGGTTATGCTAGAAAATGATGATCCGATAAATTTTTATAAGAGCAACAAGACTGGTCGATGGTGGATGGAGATAAATTTAATACAGCATAATAAATACAAAAGGCGTGCGTTAATACCTTGTACCTATCAAGATTACATAGAAACAACAAATCAAATGATACCAGATCGATGGTTTAAAGCGCAGAGTAAAATGATTTAAATCAGAGTGGTTAATAATTTTAAGTTAAAATACCTCCATTACATTGTATTTGTTTAAAAAAAATTATAGGTTTACGAACTTTTCCAGGAAAGATAAAAAAATATGAAGAAATTAATATTATGTGCATTTGTTATTCCCCTTTTATTTGGATGCGGGTCTAACGATAGAGGAGAATTAGTTGGGGTAAAATCTAATGTCAAATGGTTTGCAGAAAAACCCTTTGGGATGGTTTCAATTCCAGCAGGCTCTTTTACAATGGGTAAGCAAGATGAGGATATTACCGGAACAATGAGTGCCCCTCCGAGAACAGTAAGTTTGAGTTCTTTTTATATGGATGAAACGGAGATTTCTAATTCCGAATACAAACAATTCATTAATTGGGTTAAAGATTCAATCGTTAGAACTGAATTGGCTTTAATGGCAGATTTTGTGTCAGGAGGAACTTTAACAGATGAAGCTGGTGCGCCTCTTGAAGGAGGTATTTATGATTTTGCTTATGCAGTATCAGATACCACAGATCAAACTGCTTATCAAAAATATATGTTTGAGAATTATTATGAATTAGATTCTCTATACACAAAACCACTCAATAAAAATGAAGATATTATTTGGGATACAAGTGAATACCCAGATGTGTACTATGCAGAAGTTATGGATTCATTGTACATCAAAAAGGAAGATTCAAGAGATGGAGTGAGAACGTTTAATACGAAAAAACTTAAATACAACTATTCTTGGTATGATGTTAATTCTGCTGTAGATAAACCTAATGAAAGAAAAAGTTTTTTAGTAAATGAAACTGTAAGTGTATATCCTGATACCACGGTTTGGATTAAAGATTTTAATTATTCTTACAACGATCCTATGCATCAAGATTATTTTTACCATCCAGCGTATGAAGATTATCCAGTTGTAGGTGTAAATTGGTATCAAGCTCAAGCTTTTTGTAATTGGAGAACAAAAAACAAGAGTGATAACATGCGTAACAAGAAAAATTCTATTGCAAATTCTAGTTTTAGGCTTCCAACCGAAGCAGAGTGGGAATATGCAGCCAGAGGAGGTTTAGAATTCTCTAAATATCCTTGGGGAGGACCAAATATTACAAGTGATCGTGGCTGTTTTCTAGCAAATTTTAAACCAGTTAGAGGTAATTACGCGGTTGATGGAGCTTTGTATACTGTTGAAGTTCAGTCTTTTAATGCTAATGATTATGGGTTATACAACATGTCTGGTAATGTTTCAGAATGGACAAACTCATCATTCAATCCGAATTCTTATTATATGGGTTCTACAATGAATGCCAATGTAGAAGATCGATCTAATAACAGAAAAATAACAAGAGGAGGTTCGTGGAAAGATGTTGCTTATTTTCTCGAGGTAAGTACTAGAGATTTTGAATATGGAGATACAGCCAGAAGTTATATTGGTTTTAGAACTGTACAAAGTAAACTAGGAGCAAAAAATCAAGCAAACAATTAATTAAAAAACATAAATAAATAAATTATGGCACAATCAAAATCAACTAAGAAACTTTTTAATATGGCTTACGGTATCGGAGCCGCTATTGTGATATTAGGAGCTTTATTCAAAATTCAACACATTTCTATTGGACCTGTAACAGGAGGGTTAATGTTAACCATTGGTATGGCTGTTGAGGCACTAGTTTTTGCAATATCAGCATTTGAGCCTATAGAGGATGATTTAGATTGGACCAAGGTATATCCAGAACTAGGAGATGCAGATAGCGAAGGAGCAGGAGTTAACGGGATGTTATCTCAAAAATTAGATAACTTATTACAGGAAGCACAAGTAGATACAGAGCTTATGACCAATCTTGGAAACAGTATTAAGAGTTTTCATACTGCTGCAGAAGGGTTGAGTGTTGCTTCAGAATCAATTTCATCTACAGCAAAATATAATGAACAAGTAGAATTAGCAGCTACACAAATGGAATCTCTTAATGGATTATACCAAGTTCAAATGGAAAACTCTAACAAACAATCTGAATTAAACAACGCTATGGTTGAAAACTCTGAACGTTTGAAAGAACAAATGGAATCATTGGCAAGTAACCTGTCATCTCTTAACGGAGTTTATGGTGGAATGCTTTCTGCAATGTCTACCAAATAATTAGTACAATAATTTATAACTAAAAAACTAATTTATATGGCAGGAGGAAAATTATCCCCAAGGCAGAAGATGATTAACTTAATGTATCTAATTTTCATTGCAATGTTGGCAATGCAAATGGATAAAAAGGTATTATCATCGTTTGGCTTTATGAAAGAAAAAATTGAGGATGCAAATGTTGCCTCTTCCACAAATATTGATAATATTTTATCAAGTTTAAATACAAAAGCTACCGATCAACCAGACAAGTTTGAAGGCTTAAACAAAAAAGCACAAGAAATTAATAAACTTTCAGAAGATTTATTTGTTTATATGAGTGCCTTAAAAGATTCTATTTTATCTGATACAGATGAAGAAGATAAAACTAATTATGAAGCCATGAGTGGTGGAGATAGACTCGATGAAATGTTTTTTAAAGGAGAAGGCTTAACACCCCAAGGTGAAGAATTTGTGGGTAGTATCAATTCCTACAGAGAAAAATTATTGTCTATCCTGGGAACTGATGCAAATCAAGATTTGATAAGAAATATTAAAAAACGATTTAACACAGACCCTGAGCCAGCAAGAGACGAAGATTCTCCAGAAATTCCTTGGATAAAAAGTAGATATGAGGGAATGCCAATGATTACCTCATTAGCAAATATGACTCAGATTCAGGGAGATGTAAAAAATACTGAAGCAGAAATTTATACTAACCTTTTAGGAGGTCAATTAGAATCAGAAGTTTCTTTAACAAATTATAAAGGTATTGTAGCACTTGAAAAAACAGCCTACTTTGCTGGTGAGAGAGTTGAAGGAAAAGTTGTTTTAGGACGTTACGATGCTACCTTGGTACCAACTGAAGTTATTCTAAATGGAAGAGATGCGACTGATAAGGTAAAAGACGGTCAAGTTATGGTTGATATCCCTGCTGGAAATGTAGGAACCAACAACATAAAAGGAACGATTACATTTATGCAAGACGGAGAGCCAGTTCCAGTATCTTTTGAAAGTAAATATTCTGTAATTGCTTTGCCAAGCGAAGCGGTTATTTCTGCAGACAAAATGAATGTGGTTTATAGAGGTTTAGACAATCCAATTTCAATATCTGTTCCAGGTGTGGGAGATAAAGACATCACATCAAGTGTTCCAGGAAATAATAAATTAAAAAGAACAGGTTTAGGAAAATACATCTTAAACCCTGGAAGTGGAAAAGAAGTTAAAATTAATGTATCGGCTAAATTAAGTAATGGTAAAATAATTAACACACCTAAAACGTTTAGGATTAAAGATATTCCAGCAGCAGCTGGTACAGTTAGAAGCGATTTTGGTATTGTTCCAATGCCTAAATCTAGTTTAAATAATGTTCCTATCGGAGCAGCGCTTCCAGACTTTGTGTTTGATCTGCAATTAATTGTTAAAGGATTTACTATTAAAGTTCCAGGACAGTTGGCCGTTAAAGTTACAGGTGATAAATTAGATTCTAGAGCTAAAAAAGCTTTAGCAAAAGCGAGACGAGGAGATTTAGTTACAATCTTTGATATTCAAGCTTTTGAAAAATTAAAAGGAACAAGAATCAAGAAAGTATTACCCGTAAGTATATCGATTACAAATTAGAAGAATTAAATATTATAGTATGATAAGGAAGCGTTTTTATACAGTTGTTATTTCATTATTAGCTACCAGTTATGTATGTGCTCAGGCTAATATATTAAATGCAACTAAGGTAGAAGAAATAGGAAAACAAACAGATGCGAGAATTGCAGCAGATAATGATGGTCCTCTAGCTTATGGCTATATAGATGAACGTGATATTCTATGGTCTAAGGTTGTATGGGAGTTTGTAGATTTAAATCAAAAAATTAACCTTCCGTATTATTTTCCTATTGACACTTCTAATATATCTAACGATAGACGCTCTTTATTTGACACGCTCTTGAGAGGAATTAGAAAAGGATCAATAAAAAATGTATATTCAGATTCCTTTTTTACTTCAAAAATTACTGGTGCAGAAATTGATGAAAAATTAGTAAATGTTAGACTAAACGGTGATTACTCTGATACTTTTAGAATTAAAACTCAAGATATTGAAGGATATATGATGAAAGGAATGTGGTATTTTGATAAACGCTTAGGTGAATTGAAATATAGATTGTTAGCGCTAGCCCCAATGGGTAAAGATGTTTTAACACTTGGGTTACCAGATATTGAAGATGAAGAATTATATGAACTATTTTGGGTTTTTTATCCCGAGACTAGACAAATATTACATGACTCAAAGGTGTTTAATCCAAAGAATGTTTCTCAACCCATATCTTATGATCATCTCCTAAATGCTCGAAGATTTAACTCTGTAATCATTAGAGAAGAAAATGTTTATGGAAATAGAAAAATTGCAGATTATATTAGAGGGAATGCTTTATTTCAGTTATTGGAAGCCGATAGAATAAAAGAATCTATTAGAAACAAAGAAATTGATATGTGGAATTATTAAATTTCATTAGTATAGAAAATTATAAAAAGCGTTTCGAATTTCGAAACGCTTTTTTATTGTAAAAGACTATTTTTGAATTGTGAAAGTAGATTATCTTATCGTTGGTTTAGGTTTAGCAGGTTTAGCTTTTGTTGAAGAATTAATTAAAGCTAATAAAAGTTTTATTGTTTTTGAAGATGATTCTCAAACTTCTTCTTTAGTTGCTGGGGGGGTTTATAACCCTGTTATTTTAAAACGGTTTTCGCCTGTTTGGAATGCTAAAGAACAATTAGCTATTGCACTTCCTTTTTACGAAAATTTAGAAAAAAAATTTAATCAAACTTTCGATCGAAAATTTGTTATAAAAAAAGCCTTCAAATCTACTGAAGATCAAAACAATTGGTTTTCAGCATTTGATAAACCAACGGTAGCACCGTTCTTAGATGACACCTTAGATAAAAATACGTATGCTGGTGTAAAAGGGAGTCATTATTTTGGCAATGTAAAAGAGGGGGGAAGAATTGATACTCATAAATTAGTAGAGGCTTACAGGCAGTATTTAAAAAACAATCAAAAGATTCGGTTTGAGAAGTTTTATCATAATGATATTTTATTCGAGGGTAATTTGGTTACATACAATAATCTTAAGGCAAGTAAAATTGTTTTTTGTGAGGGATTTGGAGTGAAACAAAACCCTTATTTTAACCATTTACCATTAGAGGAGGTTAAAGGCGAAATTATAACCATACATGCACCAAAATTAGAGATTGACTTTTTATTAAAGTCAACTTTATTTGTGTTACCCTTGGGGAATAATCGTTACAAAGTTGGGGCAACTTTTAACCATAAAGACAAAACCTCAAAACCTTCAATTGAAGGGAAAGAAGAACTGATTGAAAAACTCAAAAAAGTAATTACTGTCCCTTACACTATTGTTTCGCAATCTGCAGGCATAAGACCCGCTGTAAAAGACAGAAAACCATTAGTTGGCACACATGTTAGTCATAAACAATTAAGTGTTTTAAATGGCTTAGGAACTCGCGGAGTAATGATAGCTCCAACAGTTGCCAAAAATTTATTTCAGTATATAGAATTCGGTACGGAGCTAGATTCTGAAATAGACATCAAGAGGTTTGATTAAAAATTTTAGGGTTTATAATTAATAAATATATTTATCCATAGGATTCTTGAAAGCCTAAGATTTACAGGTATAAATAGAATTAAAACTATAAAAACTGCAATAAAAGACGATAGAAGCGCTAAATCAAATATTATTTTTGAGGTAATAAAAGTTACAATACATATTGCCACAGTTATTCCATAACTTACATACAATGCACCAAAATAGAAAGCGGGTTCAATCATATATTTAAGATCGCATTGTGTGCATTTTTTTTTAATTTTATTTACTTTAAAAATATTCATTGTAAAAGTGTATTTGAAAAAATCCCCTTCATGGCATCTTGGACATTTTCCCCGCAAAATACTGTAGATTTTAGATCCTTTTTTTAACATTAAGATTTTAATAATTAAAGTTATATGAGTTCTTATGGTTCAAAAATACTCAAATAGAAAATAAATTAGCACTATTGTACTCATTACAATTATCTATAAATATTTAGTGAGTACTAGAAATTATAAAATCTATTAAAACATCAAAATTTTGTAAATCAATTGTATTCTTTTTTTAACTAGTTTTGCATCGTAAAAAACAACAAAAATTAATGCTTAACGTACATAACTTAACGGTCTCTTTTATGGGATCAGATTTGTTTTCAGGGATAACTTTTAAACTAAATAAAGGAGACAGAATTGGATTAATTGGGAAAAATGGTGCAGGAAAATCTACCTTGTTAAAGGTGCTATCTAAAGATATTGAAAGTAGTGGTGGTACTATGGCATTTGATAAAGATATTCAAATCGGTTTTTTACGTCAAGATATAGATTTTGTTCAAGGGAGAACTATTTTAGAAGAAGCCTATCAAGCTTTTGAGGAAATTAAAGAAATTGAATTAAAATTAGATGCTATAAATGAACAATTGGCAACAAGAACAGATTATGAAAGTGAAATATATAGCCAGTTAATTATTGACTTAACAGACTTAACAGAGCGTTATGAGTTGCTAGGAGGTTATAATTACAAGGGAGATACAGAGAAAATATTACAAGGATTGGGTTTTCAAAGAGAAGACTTTGACAAACTAACTGATACTTTTTCAGGAGGATGGAGAATGAGAATTGAATTAGCTAAGCTATTATTACAAAATAATGATATTCTTCTTTTAGATGAACCTACCAATCATTTAGATATTGAATCTATTATATGGTTAGAGAATTTTTTAAAATCTTATGCTGGTGCAATAGTCTTAGTTTCTCATGATAAAATGTTCCTAGACAACGTTACAAATAGGACTATTGAAATTTCCTTAGGACAAATTTATGACTACAAAAAACCCTACTCTCAGTTTCTGCTTTTAAGAGGAGAAATCAAGGAAAAACAATTGCAAGCACAAAAAAATCAAGAAAAAGAGATTAAACAAAAACAACTTTTAATTAATAAATTTAAAGCAAAAGCAAGTAAAGCCTCAATGGCGCAGTCATTAATGAAACAACTAGATAAAGTAGAACTTATCGAAGTTGATCAAGATGATAATGCCGCTATGAATGTGCGTTTTGCTATTTCAAAAGAACCTGGTAAGGTTGTTGTTGAGGCCGAAAAAATAAGTAAAAGTTATGGAGATAATCATGTTCTTGAAAATGTAGATCTTTTGATAGAGAGAAATAGTAAAATTGCATTTGTTGGTCAAAACGGACAAGGGAAATCTACCTTAGCAAAAATGATGGTTGGTGAAATACCTTTTGAAGGGTACCTAAAACTTGGTCATAACGTAGAAATAGGATATTTTGCTCAAAATCAGTCGGAGCATTTACCACCTGAAAAAACTGTTTTAGAGATCATGGAAGATGCAGCTACAGACGGAAATAGAATGCGAGTGAGAGACATGTTAGGGTCTTTTTTATTTGGTGGAGATGCAGTTGATAAAAAGGCAAAAGTGCTTTCTGGAGGTGAGAGAAATCGTTTAGCATTGTGTAAATTACTGCTATCACCTTTTAATGTTTTAATCATGGATGAGCCAACAAATCACCTTGATATTGCCTCTAAAAATGTTTTAAAAGAAGCATTAAAACAATTTAATGGAACCTTAATTTTAGTATCTCATGATAGAGATTTTTTACAGGGTTTAACCTCAACGGTTTTTGGTTTTAAAGACAAAGTAATTAAAGAATATCTAGGAGATATTGAATATTTTTTGGAGCAACATAAAATGGAAAATCTTCGTGAAGCCGAAAAAAGAACGGTAGTTAAAACTAAAAAAGATACCTCAAAAGATGAAGCACATCAATTGTCTAGAGACCAAGAGAAAGAGCTTAGGAAATTGAAAAACAAACGCTCTAAAATTGAGACTCAGATTAGTGATTTAGAAACAGAAATTACCAAAATAGATTTGGCTATGGCAGAAAATTATGATGAAGTGTCTAGCCAGCCAAATTTCTTTGAAAACTATAAAGCTAAAAAAGCCCAACTAGAATCTTTAATGTCTGATTGGGAATTAGTGGAGGAAGAGGTAGAAAAATTTTCATAACTTGTTGTGAAGATTAATTATGGATTTTCATTCAAAAATACAAGGTAAAAATCAACATATTGTTCTACCAGAACTTGAAGCTAAAAATTACCAACTTTTTATAAAAAGGGAAGATCAAATTCATCCTTTAGTATCTGGAAATAAATTTAGAAAATTAAAATATAATCTTAAAGAAGCTTTAGATCAAAAGAAAACAACATTGTTAACTTTTGGAGGTGCATTTTCTAATCATATTTTGGCTACAGCAATTGCAGGAAAATCAACTGGGTTTAAAACTATTGGCATTATTAGAGGAGATGAATTGGGTGTTGATTTAGAAAAAACATTCGCTTCAAATTCGACCTTAAGAAATGCATCTAAACATGGAATGCAATTTGATTTTGTTTCTAGAGAAACTTACAGGAATAAAACTTCAATTGAGTTTACAGAAATACTTCAAAAAAAATATGGAGATTTTTATTGTATTCCTGAGGGTGGTACTAATAGTTTAGCGGTAAAAGGTTGTGAAGAGATTTTAACAAAAGAAGACAGTCAGTTTGATTATATTTGTTCGTGTGTCGGAACTGGAGGAACCATTTCTGGGATCATTAATAATGCAAAAAACCATCAAAAAGTCCTAGGGTTCCCTGTGTTGAAAGGAGATTTTTTAGAAAATGAAATTCTAAAATACGCTAAAAAACAAGAGAATTGGGAACTCAATAATGATTATCATTTTGGAGGTTATGGGAAATATTCAGATGAGTTAATTCATTTTATTAATCGATTTAAAAGCCAAACTGATATTCCATTAGATCCAATTTATACAGGAAAAATGATGTTTGGAGTGTTAGATATGATTAACAAAAAAAGATTTCCAAATGGAAGTAAAATACTGATCATTCATTCAGGAGGTATACAAGGCATAGCGGGTTTTAACCATAGATTGAAAAGTAAATTCAGTGATTTAAAAATACTATAAATGAAAATTAAATTTGTTTTTTTGTTTTTTTTTATACTGCTTTTAGCAAGTTGTAGTTCTAGTAGAAAAATTTCCAACACTAAAACTAATAAAGAAACGATTACAGAAAGTCCTTATAAAAATGTGTCACCGGTACAACAGGTACAACATGTTAAAAAGCTTCAAAAAAGTAATAAATCATTAAATAAATACTCACTTCAATACATTAAGAAATATGCTCCTATAGCAGTTTCAGAAATGCATAAATATAAGGTACCTGCTAGTATTACACTTGCCCAAGGGATATTAGAATCCGGTAATGGAAGGAGTCAATTAGCCTCTAAGTCAAACAATCATTTTGGAATCAAATGCCATACGGGGTGGAAAGGAGCTAAAGTATACCATGATGATGATGAAAAAGGAGAATGTTTTAGGAAATATAAATACGTTGAAAGTTCTTATGAAGATCATTCTCAATTTCTTAGTGGAAGAAGACGCTATGCGAGTTTGTTTGCATTAAGAAAAACAGATTATAAAGGGTGGTCCAAAGGGCTAAAAAAAGCAGGGTATGCGACTGATAAAAATTATCCCAAAAAATTGATAAAAATTATTGAGACTTATGAGTTGTATGAATTTGATAAGATTCGTGAAAAAGATTTGAAGCGGGTTAAAAAAGAAACTTCAAAAACAGAACGTAAGCCAAAAATTAAAACAAAAAAAAGAGCTAAAAAATATTACGAAGTAAAAAAAGGGGATACATTGTATTCAATTGCTAGAAAATACGAAACTTCAGTTACTAAATTAAAAAAAGTTAATGCTTTAACTGGTAATACCCTTTCTATTGGTCAAAAACTTCTTATTAATTAAAAGCCTACGACTTTATTTAAATAAAATAAGGGGTAGTGTTAATTGTAAAATAGATGTAAATGAAAATTATTAAACCTGTTAATGGGAAACATCCTCAGATATCAAAAGATTGTTTTATCGCTGAAAATGCAACAATTGTTGGAGAGGTTTTTATTGGAAAGCAATGTAGTGTCTGGTTCAATGCTGTAATCAGAGGAGATGTTCATTTTATAAAAATTGGGAATAAGGTAAATATTCAAGATGGTGCAGTACTACATGCTACATTTCAAAAATCACCAACTACCATAGGTAATAACGTTTCAATAGGCCATAACGCCATAGTTCATGGATGCACAATTCATGATAATGTACTTATAGGAATGGGAAGCATTGTTATGGATGACTGCGTGATAGAAAGTAATTCAATTATTGCTGCAGGAGCTATAGTTACTAAAAACACACATGTAGAGAGTGGGTCTATTTATGCTGGAGTTCCAGCTAAAAAGATTAAAAATATTTCAAAGGAATTGATTTCTGGTGAAATTAATAGAATTGCAAATAACTATGTAGAATATTCTAGCTGGTTCAAGGAGTAAATAATCTAAATATGATTCTAGAACAACTAAGTAAACCATTTATTATATTTTTTTAGGTGATAAAATTAGAAAAGGTTTAAATTTGAATTAAATTTAATGAGTAATTAACAATTTACATATGAAAAATATCCTGTTTTTACTGCTATTAGTCTTTAATTATTCATTTGGTCAAAAAGCACCAGAAGTAGACTTGTCAAACCCTAGAGCTACTGTTTACACTCATATGTATTTTTTACAAACGACTTCTTATCAACCCGAGAAAGCTGCAAAAACTATTTATGGATTAGATAAAAAAGAAGCCATAGAGGCAGTTGTTAAGATCAAAAGAGTTTTAGATGGAAAAGGATTAAAAATAGATTTTAATAGAATTTCTAATGATTCTATGTTTACAGATACTATATCTTTTGTAGCCCAAAACAAGCTCATCTTATTCCCAGAACGTATGCCGTTGGTCTCTTTGGAGAAGTTTGGTAACTCATGGTATTATTCGTCAGAGACCATTCAAAATCTAGACATATTATATGCAGAAATATTCCCATGGTACATTGAGAAAATTCAAAATAGTATTCCAGGAGCTGGACATAAGAAGATATTCTCTTTTGAAATTTGGCAGTATTTCTCTCTTTTACTGTTAATAGTATTAGCCTTTGTTGTATTTATGATTGCAAAACAACTGGCATTTTTATTTTTAAAGAGAATTCTTTACAAATACATTAAGAATAGTGATGAAGTTAACGAAACTCTCAGAAAATTAGCCCATCCAATAAGTTTATTGATTGCCATTGAATTATTAGATATGGTTTTTCCTTCATTACAATTTGGATTAGAAATTAACAGATGGATATTTTTAGGTATTAACATAGCTTCCACAGTATTCTGGATTTATGTATTTCTAAAATTAGCACAAGTTTTAATAAGTTTTTATCAAGAATATACACAGAAAACTGAGGGTAAATTGGATGATCAACTGACTCCAATTTTAAGAAATTTCTCTACAGTAATTATTTTTATTATTGGAGCTTTTAAAGTACTTCTTCTTTTTGGTGTTGACGCGGCTACTATATTAGCAGGTGCTTCAATTGGTGGTTTAGCATTAGCATTTGCATCTCAAGACACAGTTAAAAACCTGATTGGAACCGTTATGATTTTTGTTGATAAACCATTCCACATTGGAGATTGGATTTCTGCAGGTGAAGTCGTAGGAACTGTTGAAGAGGTTGGTTTTAGATCTACAAGAATTAGAGCAGCAGATACCTCTATATTTCAAATTCCAAACAGCAGTTTGTCGGAATTAGTTATAAATAACAGTGGTTTACGCCTTTTTAGACGCTACAATACTCAATTAGGATTACGTTACGATACTCCACCAGAATTAATAGAAGCTTTTGTTAAAGGAGTTCGTGAAATTATTAAAGCACATCCAGATACTAAATCAGATTCTTTTAATGTAGAGTTTACAGGTTTTGGAGATTCTGCATTGTTGATAATGATGAATATGTATCTCAAAAATTTAGCTTGGTCAAGTGAGCAAAAATCAAGACATCAAATTCATATTGCTATTGTAAAGTTGGCGAAAGAACTTGGAGTTGATTTTGCTTTTCCATCAACAACAGTAATGATTGAGCAGTTTCCTGAAAAAAAATCAGTGGAACTCAATTATAACAATGATGAAAAAAGGATTGATGATGTAATTAACAAGGTGGTTTCAGACTTTAAAACTGTTGTTAAAGGCAAGTAAAAAGAGGTTACTGTTTTTTTGGTGGCATTGGTCCACGAAGATGAATAACTAACCCATTTAAAAAGTTACGTAAAATTTGATCTCCACATTCCATATATTTTGGATGGTCTTCTTTTCTAAAAAAAGCACCTAATTCACTTTTTGAAACTTTAAAGTCTACAAGTTTACAGATGTCTACAATATCATTATCACGGAGCTTATGAGCTACTCGTAGTTTTTTAAAAATATCATTGTTTGTTAATCCCATGTGATAAAGATACTAGTTTTTAATTGACTACGTTAAAAATTGCCCATGCATATAATGCAAATCTCACAAAACGAAATAGACCAAATAAAACAACTCCTTTCAAGGGATACTTAATCATTCCTGCAGCTACACATGTGATTGAAAAAGGGACAGGTAACAAAGCACCTATAAGAATTAAAAAACCTCCCCATTTTCCGGTATTTTTTAGATGCTTTGCCATCTTTACTTCTAAATAATTTTTTACAGTATTTATTTTTAGAATTGTTTTTCCGATAAAATAAGATAAAATACCACCAGTGTAAGAAAGTGTAGCTAAGATTGATAAGTTAATAATAGGTGAAATTGTTTTTTTTGACCAACCAATAAAAATTTCTGGAGGAATTAAACCTAATAATGTTTCAGATATAAAAAAAACAATAAGAACTCCTGTTCTTGAAAATGTTTGCGTGAGAAACTCCAATCCATCATCTATTGTAAATACATATTCGTTAACTAAATACAATCCAAAAATAATTAGTATGACAGGAATTGCAGCTTTTTTTAAACTGTTGCCAATAAAAGTATAAAAGCCAGTATACCTATAGTATTGGTGTAGTAATTTTGTTTTTGATTTTCTTTTTTTCATAACCTGGGGGCTACAAAAATAAGTAGTAATTAACTCTTAGGAAATAGAAAATAAAATAATTAACTTTTCTTTATATTTTAGCTCATAAATTAACCATTATGAATATTACTAAAGCAATTGAGATTTTTTTTAAGAAATTTTTACCCTCTCCATTTACAATTGCTGTTCTTTTAACC
>Ga0206677_10000269_pt1 | contig 48568 bp, 48 predicted proteins | sample M130m12015metaG_FD_155475 | JGI IMG/M metagenome (GOLD analysis project Ga0206677, IMG submission 155475) | Ammonia-oxidizing marine archaeal communities from Monterey Bay, California, United States - M1 30m 12015 | ecosystem: Environmental > Aquatic > Marine > Intertidal zone | place: USA...
ACATGCTTGGCCAATAATGATAGGGCCTGCACCTATAATGAGAATAGATTCTATATCACTACGTTTTGGCATATCTTTCTATCAATGATTTAAATTGGTTAAATAAAATTTGTATTTCTTGAGGTCCAGGGCTTGCTTCTGGATGCCCTTGAAAACTAAAAGCTGGAGCATCTTGAAATTCTATTCCCTGAAGAGATTGATCAAAAAGTGAAATATATGAAACTTTGATATTGCTAGGGAGTGAATTGACATCTACTGCAAACCCATGATTTTGACTAGTAATCATTACTTCTTTAGTTTCAGTATTTTGAACAGGATGATTAGCGCCATGATGGCCAAATTTCATCTTATGTGTTTTTGCTCCACCCGCAATTGCCAATAATTGATGCCCAAGACAGATCCCAAAAATAGGAATTTTAATTTCTAAGAATTTTTTTATGTTCTCTATAGCATATCTGCATGGCTCTGGATCGCCAGGCCCATTTGATAAAAATATCCCACTAGGAGAAAGTTTCATTACATCTTCGAAGGGAGTTTGAGCGTTTACCACGTGAACTTCACCAACATAATCAGACAATAATCTAAGTATGTTTGTTTTAATTCCAAAATCATACGCAACAACAGGTCCTTTAATTTTTTGAGCTTCAGTATATTCAGGCCAAACACCTTTATTCCATCTATACCCATCGATAGAAGAGACTTCCTGTGCTAAATCAAGCCCTTCAAGCCCAGAAAAAGTTTTAGCATTTTTAATCGCCTCAGATTCAGAGATTAATCCAAGAGATGCAATACAGCATGACATTGAGCCTTTTTCTCTAATTATTGAAGTAATCTGTCTAGTATTAATGCCTGATATAGCCATAACACCCTGCTCTTTTAAAAAATCTTCAAGAGTTTTTTGAGACCTCCAATTACTTGGTTTAGTACAAAATTCTTTAACTACAAGTCCTGATGCATGAATTGCATTAGATTCATGATCTTCTTCATTGATACCAGTATTACCTATGTGCGGGTGCGTGAAGGTTATAATCTGTTTTTTGTATGATGGATCTGTGATGATTTCCTGATATCCGGTCATAGATGTATTAAATACTATTTCACCAATATCAACTTTTTCTTCACCAAAACCCTTGCCATGGAATATACTGCCATCCTCTAATACTAAAATAGAATCAAAAGACATTATAGTTCTCTCCTTAATGGAAAGATTGAAGAGGAATAAAAGTTATATCTTGTAAAAGAAATTTTGGAATTTAATGAGCTAAAATATCGTGCTGGCATTAAAATTGTACTTTATAGACTTAGGAGCCAACTGTCTATAAAAAATTAAAAAAATATGAAAATTTCAATAAAAAAAGAAGAGCAAATACAAAAAATGAGAATTGCTGGGAAACTAGCATCCGAGGTGCTTGAAATGATAGAGCCTTTTGTTGTTCCTGGCATTTCAACTGGTGAGCTTGATCAAAAGTGTTATGACTATATTGTTAATGTCCAGAATGCCATTCCAGCCAATGTTGGCTATAGAGGCTTTGAAAAAACAATTTGTTCAAGCATTAATCAAGTTATATGTCATGGCATCCCAGACAATAACAGAATCTTAAAAGAAGGCGATATTTTAAATATTGATGTCACCGTTATAAAAGATGGTTGGCATGGAGATACTTCAAAAATGTATCTTGTGGGTAAATGTAAACCGCATAATGAGAGACTTGTTAAGGTTACGCAAGAATGTTTGTATAAGGCTATAGAAGTTGTGAAGCCTGGTGCCTATCTTGGCGATATAGGTCATGTTATTCAGAAACATGCTGAATCTAACTATTACAGTGTAGTTGAAGACTACTGTGGCCATGGAATTGGTGATGTTTATCATGAAGATCCTCAAATTCTCCATTATGGAAAACCAGGAAGAGGTATTCAGATTCAAGAAGGTATGTGCTTCACCATCGAACCAATGATAAATCAAGGCTCAAAATACTGTAAAACTCTAAGAGATGGATGGACTGTTGAAACAAAAGATGGAAGAAATTCTGCTCAATGGGAGCATACATTAGCTGTGAGAAGCGATGGAGTTGAGGTTCTCACCAAAAGACTTGAAGAATCTCTATGACAGAAAAAAAATCTATCAAAAGTGAGAGTTTTTGGTCTGATTTTTCTAGAATATATAAAAACCCCTCATTGATTGATAAATATTTAATTGATAATTCAAATTCTATTGAAGAAATAATTATCGATAGTTTTAAAGAACTTAATCTAGATAAAAACTATTCAATATATGCAAATGGCGGTTTTGGAAAAAAAGAGATGTTTTTGTCTTCTGATGTTGATATCTCAATAGTTAAAAATAATTCATTAAATGATAGTAATGCAGATTTGGAGGTATTTATAGCTAAATTATGGGATCTTGGTTTTCAAGTTGGCCACTCAGTTCGGTCAATTAAAGATATAAAGAAAATCACTAAAAAAGATTTGAAAGAGTTTACTTCTTATCTTACTAGAAGGCCTCTCATATCAAAATCTGATACAGAAAGGCAAATAACAAAATCACTCAATAATGCATGGAGTAAGAAAAGCTTTTTTAATGCAAAGTTAATTGAGCAAGAAGAAAGGTATTCTTCCTATCATTCAACAGAATTTAATTTAGAGCCAGATTTAAAAGAATCTCCTGGATGCATGAGAGATTTTCAAACTTCTTTGTGGATTCTTCAGCAATGCTTCAATCTTAGTAATTACAATGAAATTAAAAACTCAATTAAGTTCAGTTCTGATATTGAATCTGCTGTTACTTCATATAATTTTATAAAGACTTTGAGATTTGCAACAAATATCTTGTCCTCTAAGAATAGGTTAAGTTTTGAATCGCAAATTGAAATATCAAAAGCAGCCAAATTAGGTAAATATAATGATAAAGATTTAGTTGAAAAAATGATGAAGGATTTCTATGGTCACGCATCGAACCTTTCTAATTTTAACCGTTTTGTTTTCGATACCTTTAAAGAAAAAAACAGTTTTGCAATTACCCAAAAGTTTGGAAAATTCTACTTGAAGGGAAAAAAGATTGGTATAAAAAATTATGATTTATCAAAAAACAGAGATCTTATATTTGGAATATTTATTGCCATAGGTAGGAATAAGAATATAAAAGCTGTTGATACCTCAACCATGAATATGTTGAAGGAAAATATTCATTTAATTGATGATGATTTTAAAAATAACAACAGCTATGCATCTCAATTCCTTGAAATTTTAAAATCAAAGTACAACCTATCTTCAATTTTAAAATCAATGAAAAGCTTAGGCATTATCCAGGCCTACATCAAAGAATTTGACGAAGTAGTTGGTCAAATGCAATTCGATCTTTTTCATGTCTACACTGTAGATGAGCATACTTTTAAAGTAATGAGAAACATGAGGCAAATGCAAATTGAGCTCCAGGAAGATTTTAAGCTTGAGCATGAGTTATTAAATAAAATTCCAAAGATAGAAATCTTATACCTGGCAGGTTTATTTCACGATCTTGGAAAAGGCAAAGGTGGCGATCATTCAAAAATAGGTGCGCAAACAAGCTATGCATTCGCAAAAAAAATTGGTTTATCTCTTGCTGATGCTGACCTTATTTCTTGGCTTGTTTTAAATCATCTCCAAATGTCATCAATTTCACAAAAAAAAGATATCTCAGATCCAAAAACAATAGAAGTTTTTGCTGATATGGTCTTAAATACAGAAAGGTTAGATTATTTGTACCTTCTTACAATAAATGATGTTAAGGCAACAAATCCATCTCTATGGAATGGCTGGAAACATGGTCTGCTTAGAGACCTTTTCCTATTAACCAGGTCTAAATTAAATAAAGAACCAGTTAAGTCATCAAAAGAAATCTCATTAGACAGACAAAAGAATGTTCTTAAGTCTCTAGATAGTAATAAGAAAATAGAAATTGAAAGCTATTTTAATAGCTTTGATGTTGCTTACTTTAATAAAAATAATTCAGAAAGGCTTCTTTGGCAAAGCCGCCTTATTCTTGATGGAAACAAAAATGATTTAATTGTTGGTTCTAGAAAATGTTTTGGTAATTTGCTAGAAGTTTTTATAAAAACTCAAAATTTCGATGGTTTATTTTTAAAACTTATAGAAGTATTGGAGTTATCAGGATTAGAAATTATCGATGCCTCAATTGCAACAAGCAAAAACAAAGATATAGCAGCAAATACTTTTATTTCTAAATTTGTTCATCATGACAGAGTGCTTAATAACTCTGAAGTTAATGAAATCAAGTTACGAATTATTAGTAATTTTGAAAATTTTTCTACAAAAAAAATACTGCCTAAAGAAAATCATAAAAAACGCAATGCATTTAAAAATAGCATGCATATTACAAACACGGAAGATAAAGCTAAAAGGAAGAATCTGCTTACAATAGAAACATCTGATGCGCCTGGTTTGCTAGCAAAAATTGCTAAAGTCTTGCATGACAATGGTACTTCAATTTATTCTGCAAGAATAAATACATTGGGTGATAGAGTTGAAGATACGTTTGAGATAGAGGATGTAACTCTTTCAAGTGTTTCAGATAAAAAAATAAAAAAAATTACTAGTGACCTTAAACAAGTTATATAAATTCCTCTCTTACCAAACTATAATTATCAAATGAAAATTAATGCATTAGGTTATGCCTCAACATCCAAGTCAGGAGATATTCTAGACGTTTACTATCCAAGAATAGAATTTAATGGAAATGAAGTTAATGCTCTTGATCTAAAAAATATTAGCTCAAGTAAAAAAATTATAGAACTAAGTTGGGACCAATCAGATCTTGAGAATCCTGTGGATGATGTTTGTTCAGCATATTTAAAACTTCATTTAATTTCATACAGGCTTGTAAGGCCAAATTCCATTAACCTAGATGGTTTGTTTGCAGCACTCCCAAATGTTGTATGGACAAATAAGGGCCCTATAAGTCTTGATGAAATAGACGAAAAATTACTTAATACAAAATTAAATAACGAAGACTTATATGTCAGATCTTTAGATAAATTTCCTTGCCTAACTGATTATATTATTCCAAAAAATGTAAGAATTGCAGATGCATCTAGAGTTCGACTTGGAGCATATTTAAGCTCTGGAACAACTGTAATGCATGAGGGTTTTGTAAACTTCAATGCTGGTACTTTAGGCGTTGCTATGATTGAAGGCAGAATTTCAGCCGGAGTTGTAGTTGGCAATAATTCAGACTTGGGTGGTGGTTGTAGCACAATGGGCACCCTATCAGGTGGCAATGACATAAAAATATCAATTGGTGAGAATTGTCTTCTAGGCGCAAATTCAGGATTGGGGATACCATTAGGCAATAACTGTATAGTTGAAGCCGGCTTATACATTACTGCTGGCACAAAAATAGAAAAATTTGATGAGAATGATAGCTCTATTGGTACTTGCAAGGGTTCAGATTTGGCTGGATGTTCTGATACTGTTTTTATAAGACATTCACTAAATGGAAAGGTTATGGCAAAAGTTAATAAATCATCAATAGAACTTAATTCGGAACTACACTCAAATGATTGAATTTCTTCAAAAATTAATACAAATAGAATCTCTTTCACCAAGAGATGAGGGTTGTTTTGATCTTATAGAAAGCAGATTAAAAAAACTGAACTTTAATTGTGAAAGAATTAATTATCTTAATGTTGAAAACCTTTATGCCACATATGGAACGGAAGGAAAGTTATTTTGTTTTTTAGGTCACACAGATGTGGTGCCAACTGGTCCAGTCGAGAGCTGGAGTTATCCACCATTTTCTGGTCACATTGAAGGGGATCTTATGTATGGCAGGGGAACTGCTGACATGAAGGGATCAATTGCCGCGTTTCTTGATTCATTGGATGAATTCTTTTCATCAAACCCTGACCTCAATTATAGAATTGCTATTTTACTTACCTCTAATGAAGAAGGAGATGCATCAGATGGATTCATCGATAAAATTGTTGATGATATGATAAAGAATGATGAAAAAATAGATTTATGTCTTGTTGGTGAGCCTACTTCCTATTTAAAAATTGGTGACAGTGTAAGGATAGGACGAAGAGGATCTTTAGGCGGGCGTTTAAAAGTACTTGGCAAGCAGGGCCATATTGCATATCCAGAGAATGTTAAAAACCCGATTTTCTCTGCAAGTGATGCGATAGTTGAGCTTAAAAATACAGTGTGGGATAACGGTAATGCTATTTTTCAGCCTACTAGCTTTCAAATATCTAATATACATTCTGGCACTGGTGCAAAAAATGTTGTTCCTGGTGAGCTAGAAATGTTTTTTAATTTTAGGTACTCAACAGAGTCTTCTCAAGAAACTTTAGTAAATGAATTCGAATCAATCCTAAATAAATTAGAAATAGAGTATGAAATTGACTGGAAATTAAGTGGGCTACCCTATTTAACCGAAGAAAATAATCTCAAAGATGTTGTAGTCCAATCAGTTGAGAAAATTACAGGATATTCACCTGATCTAAATGCAAAGGGTGGAACATCAGATGGTAGATTTATTGCAAAAATGGGAACAGAAATTGTCGAGCTAGGACCTCTTAATGAAACTATTCACCAAATAGATGAGCACATCAAAATATCTGAGCTATGGACATTGAAGAATATTTATACAGATATACTAGAAGGCCTAAATAAAAAATTAGCCTAATTTATCCCATGCATGCCTTTTTTCAATAAAGGGGAGCAAATAGCTAATAATATACCAACGGCAACTGCTATAAGCCCTACATTTGTATAGACATCAACAAATGCAGACTTTTGAGCTAATGTAAAAATATTATCTCCTCCAGCCATGCCTTCACTTGCAGTTGCTCTTGCTATTAAGCCTGCAACAAAGTTACCTGCTGCAGATGCAAAAAACCACATACCCATCATCATTCCAACAATTCTTTTTGGCGATAGCTTGGTAACAGAAGAAAGGCCTACAGGAGATAAACAAAGCTCACCAATTGTATGAAGAAGGTATATAAGCATTATCCAGAATACCCCTGTTTGAACTCCAACAGAGCTCTTCATTCCAAAAACAAGAACAAGGAATCCAATTCCAACAAACATAATTCCAATAGCAAACTTAAGTGGTGTTGAAGGCTCTATATTTCTTTTGGCCAAAGCAAGCCACATAAAAGCAAAGAGAGGAGCAAGTGTAAATATAAAAAATGCATTTAAAGATTGAAACATTGAAGCTGGAACTTCCCACCCTAATATTGTTCTGTCTACTCCCCTATCAGTAAGTATATTTAGAGATGACCCTGCCTGTTCAAAAAGAGCCCAAAAAATTAATGAAAATAATATTAAAATTCCAACTACAATCATTCTATCTCTCTCTTCAGGAGAACATTTTGATAGAGAATAAAATAACCAGAAAGCAATACAAATTGCACCAAAACCACCTAAAAGGTTTCCAACTATTTCCTGGTTCTGGATAAGCATCCAAGATGCAATAACCATAAATATGCCACTTATGTAAGCCCAGTTTTCATAAGTAATATTAAACATTTTTTGCATGTATAAATCTGATGTTGGTTCTGCATGTCCATCTAAGTATTTTTGTCCCCAAAGGAAAATCAATAGTCCAATTAGCATTCCTATACCAGCGGCACCAAAGCCATATGACCAGCCATATGTTTCTCCAAGATAGCCGCAAAGCAAAGAAGCTGAAAATGCTCCAATATTTATACCCATATAAAAAATTGTGAATCCAGGATCTCTTCTAGGATCCCCTTCTTCATATAGAGCACCTACCATAGTTGATATATTAGGCTTGAGGAATCCTACCCCAGAAATTATAAGAGCTAATGAAAGATAAAATACTTGTACATTGCTTTCAAAAGCCATGCCTGTATGTCCAAGGACTAGAAGTATTGCACCGAATGTCACTGCTTTTCTTGACCCTAGTATTCTATCGGCAAGCATCCCGCCAAAAACTGGCATTATGTATACCAAAGAGGTGTATGCACCATAAATTACATAACTTTTGGCATCAGAAAACTCCCAATGTTTTGTAAGATAAAGTATTAATAATGCTCTCATCCCATAGTAGGAAAATCTCTCCCACATCTCAGTAGCAAAACAAACAAAAAGACCTTTTGGATGGCCTAAAAATTCTGATGATCCTGTAATTGAAGTATTCATAATGATTTATTCTTTTAATAGTTTTAAGTACTATACCAAAATGAAATTAAAATCGTATAAGGTTTCTCCTATAAAAAGAATCGCAGCAACTGTTTATGATTTATTTTTACTTTTAGGTGTTTGGTTTTTAGTTGGATCAATAGCTTTATGGGCTAATAATGGAGAGGTGCTGAATCCATGGCTTGGCTTAACTTTAGTCTTTATTAGCACATGGTCTTTTTATGCTTACTTTTGGACACATGGAAATAAAACCCTAGGCATGGCTGTTTGGAAGATAGAAATTTATAGTGAGGATGGTAAAAATCTAACTATTAAACAAGTAACTATTAGATTTATTGCGAATCTTTTAATCGTCTTTTTTGCAGGACTACCCTTATTACAGATTTATTTTTCAAAAAATGGGAAGTCTATCAGCGATCATTTATCCGGAACCAATTTAAGATATATTTAAATTTTCTTATAAGAATAGATACTAAGTAACACTAAAATACATGCAGGCATAACAACCCCAATTAGGATTGGTAGATTGTATGAAATGAAAATACTTACAGAAAGATCTTGAGAAATTCTATATAAGAAGCCACCAACGACAGCTAAAACAATTCTTGACCCAGGAGAAGAGTCTCTTAATGAGCCAAAGATAAAAGCCCCAAAAAATATTAATATTGCCCATACTGAAAATGGGTAAAATAATTTTTTATAGTAAGCTTTATCTAGATGGGCCTTAAATAAAACATCATCTTCGAGATTGCTGGGCCAATGCATCAAATATGATCTATAACTAATAATTTGAGTAATTGTTAAGTTATCAATATCTGAAAATGGAATGCTTGCAACCAAAGGAAATGAGAATTTTTCAAGATTACTGATTGCGTCCTCAGATGAAGCATTTTCAATTAACAAATCTTCATCAAACACTATAGTGCCATCTTTAATTTTTGCGGACTGTGCTGATTTGAAATATTTAACTTTTATTGAATCAAGATCAATTCTTATAAGCCTTGGATTAAAAATAGTATCTTTAACAATATTCGTATAACTCAAAAATAAGTCGTCTTGCATTATCCATTGAAAATTTGCTTGAGTCTTTTTTGATTGATCTGCATGCAAAACTTTCTCTATCTTAGAATTCATATGCAACTCTTTAAAAACCACCTCATCCAAAATTAAAGTTGAAAGCACTAAAACCATAGGACCTATTGAACTTATTAAAATTATTTTTATTGGAGATTTTCCATTAGATCTAAGCACATTGAGATTTCCTTCCTGATGAGAAATCCCAAGCGCTATCATAAAACCAAGAAGAGAAGCGCCTTCAAGAAACTCAATTGACCTGTGGGGCATCGAGGTAATTGAATATTTTAGTATTGAAAAGAACGTATAATTATCTGTCAGGCCTTCTAGCTCAGAAATGATATTGAATACCATATCAAGTAAGGCAAAAATAATGAAAATAAATGATGAAATAATTAAAGATCTTTTTATAAGGTACTTATTAAATATCTTCATTATGAAATAATCCAAAAAAGAATAAGTAGTAAAGCCAATGCAACGAAATATTTAAAATATTCGTGTTCTCTGTAAAGTAAAATTTTTGTATTTGCAATTTGGAAGTTGTTTTTAAAAATATATAAGACTGCTAGTAAGCCAAAAATTAAATGTACCCACCATAAGCCAATTCCTGAATCTGCATTAGAGGCAAGAGACTCTCTTCCAAGAATTAACAGACTTAAATATGAAGTATAAATAAGCATTCCTGGAAGAATTACTGAGAACCTTCCCTGCCTAGGCTTTACTGCGCCCATATAAACACCTAAAAATAACAAAATAATCAGAGTAGATGGAATAGAAAGATTCCAATGGAGATTGGCTCTTGCAGATAAACCAGAATAATCAAAAATTTTTGACATATTAAGCCCATCAACTCTACTCATATCTCTTTCAATTGGAGAAGTAAGGTTTTTGAATGAAGAGGTTACTTGTTTTTGATTTGAAAAAATTCCTTTATAAAAAACTCCATTTTTAAAATCTAGATTTAATTGGCTTTTATTTTTAGAAATTTGAAGTTGATCAGCAAGCACCAAACTAGAACCATTTTTATCAGATATAAGTAGTTTTATTTCTGATAACACATCATTATTAATATCTTTTGCATAGATGAAAGCCCTGCCGCCCTCTAAGACATATAATTTTTCAGGTTTCATTGATTCAATTTGCTCTTCAAAAGAATCTATAGATATTAATTCTTGAGACAATGCTTTCGTATATGGGGCTATATATAGACTTAAAATTAAAGTTATTGAAAAATATATAAATGCTTGGGGGGCCAAAAATTTAACTAGATCTAGCTGCGAGAGACTAACTGAAATATATCCATATATTTCTCTTTCAGCATAAAGTCTACTGACACTTATTAATATTCCAAGAAAGAAAGATAAGGGTATAAGCAAGGTAATGAAATCTGGAAATCTCAAAAAAATAACACTAAAAATAATAGCTGGGTCCATCGAGCCCTCAGCAGCTTTTTCAAAATAACCAACAAATCTTGAGCCTACAACTAAAAGAAATAGGATCATCAGAATACTGATAGAAGTTTTTAATACTTCTATATTTAAACTTTTTGCAAGAATATTTTTTTTATACATGCCTTGAGAACTATGATGCATTACAATAAATATCTTATCAGTAAAAACTATAAATAGGAGAGCTTAAATGGCATATAAAGTTTTAAATAATATTGGATTAAAAGATACAACAACAAATGCACTGACTACTTTAAAAACAGGTTTACTTGTCATTGTAGTGAATAAAGATACAAACAATGACTCTGCATTTAAGGAGCTTAATAAGGTTTCAAAAAGCTATATTTCAAAAACTATTACGTCACATCTCAAAGATTCTGGTAGCAGCATTCTTTTACCAAAGATTGATGGTATCGATGCTGAAAATATAATGCTAGTAAAAGGTCTGGATGCTAATGCACCAATGCATAAATGGATAAGCGTATATCAATCGATTGCAAAAAAGGCAAACAGCATCAGTGCCAAAGATCTCTCGATTATGAGTGGTTCATTATCTCCATCTGGAAAAGATGAATTTTGGTTAATTGAGATGGTTGCTAAAACGATAGAGTCTAACGTTTATATTTTCTCTGAGACAAAAAATAAAACTGCAAAAAAACCAAGTGTTAAAAAACTTACCATTGTCACTAGTGGGCTCAAGGGAGCTGCCCTGACAAAAGCAAAAACAGCAGCCAAAAAAGGTTATGCAATTGGTGAAGGCGTAAATACTGCTAAATATCTAGGCGATCTTCCTGCTAACCACTGCACACCAAGAATTATTGAAAGAAAGGTAAAAGCAATGACTAAAGACTTTCCAAAACTAAAAGTTAAGTCATTTAATGAAAAGGATCTTGAGAAGATGGGCATGGGCTCTTTTTTAAGTGTTTCAAGAGGAAGCGCAGAGCCAGCAAGAATGATGGTAATAGAATATAAAGGCGGAAAACCTTCAGAAAAGCCTGTTGCGCTAGTTGGCAAAGGTGTGACTTTTGATACAGGCGGTGTCTCGATTAAACCCAGTCCGGCGATGGATGAAATGAAATGGGATATGTGTGGAGCTGCAACAGTCTTTGGTGTTATGTCCACATTGGCTAGAGTGAATGCAAATGTCAATGTCGTAGGTGTCATGGCATGTGCAGAAAATATGTGCTCATCAACAGCAACTAAGCCTGGGGATGTTGTCACATCTATGTCAGGTCAAACTATTGAAATCCTTAATACAGATGCTGAAGGCAGATTAATTCTTGCTGATGCTTTGACTTATGTAGGAAAATATAAGCCTTCTCACGTTATTGATATGGCTACTCTTACTGGAGCTGTTGTAATAGCTTTAGGTAGACACGCTAGTGGGGTCATGGCAAACGATCAGCATCTTGCTGACATGATTATAGATGCTGGAGAAGAATCCGGTGACAGAGCATGGCAACTACCTTTATGGGATGAGCACCAATCGTGCACTAAAACAAGGTATGCTGATTTAGCTAATATTGGTGGAGGCAGAGAAGCAGGCACAATTCATGCTGCAGCTTTCTTGTCTAAGTTTACTAATGATTACAAATGGGCTCACATTGATATTGCTGCAACTGCATCACATAGCTCGCCTATAAAAGCTGGAACTGGAAGACCTGTTCCATTGTTAAGTGAACTACTTTTAAGCAAAAAATTAAAATAAAGCTACTCCAAAAAATATGGATAAACAGTACTTCCCAACAGAGATAGAAGAAAAATGGGCAAAAATTTGGTCTGAGAGAAAGGTAGCTAATACAGACTCTAGTGAGTCTTTCTCTCAAGTCATTCCTCCTCCAAATGTTACTGGCACCCTGCATATGGGACATAGTTTTCAGTACGCTATTATGGATTTCTATACAAGATATAACCACATGGCAGGAAAAGATGCCTATTGGCAGGTAGGAAGTGATCATGCTGGAATTGCAACTCAGATGCTTGTTGAAAATAACCTAGCGAAGAAAGAGATTACAAGAAAAGATCTTGGTAGGGAGAAATTTCTAGAAGAGGTTTGGGACTGGAAAAATTATTCAGAAGAAAAAATTACCTCACAGATTAAAAGACTTGGAAGTACTGTAGATTGGGATAAATATCGCTTTACGCACGATGACGGTTTTAATGAAGCAGTAATTAAGGCATTTGTGGAACTGCATAGGAAAGGAAAAATTTATAGAGGATATAGACTTGTTAATTGGGATCCGTCTTTAAAAACAGCTGTATCTGATTTAGAAGTGGTTAGGCAAGAAAAGGATGGACTGTTGTGGCACATCAAGTATCCAATTGAAGCAACTGATGACTTTGTTACAGTTGCCACTACAAGACCTGAGACAATGTTTGGTGATATGGCAATTGCAGTCAATCCTGATGATGAAAGATACAAAGAGTTAATTGGTAAGAATGTTGTTCTACCCTTTGTAGGAAGAAAAATTCCTATACTCGCAGATGACTATGTGGATATGGAATTTGGAACTGGTTGTCTAAAAATAACTCCTGGACACGATTTTAATGATTATGAGATTGGCAAAAAATATTCATTACATGAAGTAAATGGTGAAGTTGTAACTTCTGAAACTGATAGCGATTTTGAACCTATAAATATATTCAATGATGATGCTTGGTCAAATGACAATGTACCTGCACCTTTTAATAATCTTGATCGGTTTAAAGTAAGAAAACTTGTTATTGAGAAGTTAAATGAGCTATCTCTGCTAGAAAAAGAAGAAAAATATCATATTAGTGTTCCTCGAGGCGAGAGATCTAATGTTGTTATAGAGCCTAAGCTGAGTCATCAATGGTATGTGAAAACAGCTGAGATGGCAGCTAGAGCTAACAAGGCTGTAAATAACGGTGACATTAAATTCCATCCTCAAAACTGGGATAAGACATATTTTAATTGGATGAATAACATACAAGACTGGTGTATTAGTAGACAGATATGGTGGGGTCACAGAATACCTGCCTGGTATGACAATGAAGGTAATGTTTATGTTGGTCATAATGAAGAGGAAGTTAGAGTTCAATATAATTTGGGTGCTCTAGAGCTTAAACAAGATGATGACGTTCTTGATACATGGTTTTCTTCAAGTTTATGGCCTTTTGCATCTATGGGCTGGCCTAATGAAACTGCTGACTTTAAAAAACACTTTCCAACATCATTGCTTGTAACTGGTTTTGATATCATTTTTTTCTGGGTGGCTAGAATGATGATGATGAGTCTAGAATTTACAAATCAAATCCCCTTTAGGGATGTATATGTGACTGGTCTTATTAGAGATGAGAATGGTCAGAAAATGTCAAAATCAAAGGGGAATGTGATTGATCCATTAGATCTTATTTATGGGATATCTCAAGATGAATTAGTAGAAAAAAGAACCTCAAATCTTATGCAAGAAAAAATTGCCCAAAAAATTGAACGTAAAACAAGAAATCAATTCCCTAAAGGTATCGAATCATATGGGACAGATGCACTTAGAATGACGTTTTATTCTTTGGCAACACATACCAAGGACATTAGCTTTGAATTTGGCAGATTAAAAGGTTATAGAAATTTTTGTACAAAAATTTGGAATGCTGCAAGATTTATTAATGGCTATCCAGTTGGCAATGAGTCTTTCGATCCTAAAAATGATGCAGATAAATTAATAATGGATGAATTTCAAAAAACAAAAAGTAAAATACAAAAAAATATTGAAGATTACAGGTTAGACTTTGCTATTAATGAAGTTTATGAGTTCTTTTGGAGTAAGTTCTGTGATATTTATATTGAAGAGTGTAAGAAATCAGGTGAAACAGATAACTTAAGACCTATGCTAAAGGAAATATTGGTAATGATGCATCCCTTTGCTCCATTTATTACTGAAGAAATACATACATTGCTATTTAAATCTCAAATTATTGAATAGTTTTATTTCTTATAAAACATTTGTATGTGATCAATGTCGTCCTCTAAATAGACATCGCCTCTTGGCGTAAAGCCTAGATCATTATAAAAATTTTCTAACCTGTGTTGAGCTGAAATAATAATTTCAATACCAGGATAATGCTGACTTAGATATGAAATACCCTCTTCCGTCAGACTTTGTCCTAACTGTTCTCCTCTTCTTGAAATATCAACAACAATTCTGCCAAGAGATACCCCTTCATATTTAATTCCAGGAGGAAAGGCCCTTAAATAAGCAATAAGATGCTCACCATCATAGCCAAGCAAGTGAAATGCATCTTGATCTGAAAAATCGGCATCTATATAAGGGCAATCTTGCTCTACAATAAAAACTTTTTGTCTAAGGTGGATAATCTCATAGAGCTCGTCTCTCGATAAATCTGAGAATTTTTTCCAAATATAGTTCACTTTTTTTAAATTTTTCAAATTTACATCAACAGTTGTTTGTAATTGATTATATAATATTGATTCATTCATTAGTGGGTTCAATAAACTCTTTTAAATCAATAGAAATAGGAAAAAATTATGTCGCATATCTACAATCAAGTTGTTCAAAAATCTGATATGACAGAAATCACCTTAGAGGCATTTAAAAATAAAGTTTTGTTAATTGTAAATGTTGCCAGTGAATGTGGGCTTACATACCAATATGAGGGCCTCCAAAATCTTTATAACAAATACAAAGATGATGGCCTTGAGATACTTGGATTCCCATGTAACCAATTCGGAGCTCAGGAACCAGGTACTAATGAAGAAATACAATTTTTTTGCACCGATAAGTATGATGTGAATTTCAGCTTATTTAATAAAATTGATGTTAATGGAGACAACTCAGCTCCAATTTATCAATTCTTGAAAAAAAACAATCCTTCAGAGTCAGGATCGAATGACATAGAGTGGAATTTTACAAAATTTTTAGTAAGTAAAGATGGCACAGAAATTAAAAGGTTTGGACCAAAGACTGAACCTGAAGAAATAAAGAAAAATATAGAGGAGTTATTAAATGTCTAAAAGAATTTACGATTATAGTGTTAAAGATGCAGACATGAATGAAGTTTCTATTGGCTCATTTAAAGGCAAGGTTTTATTAGTGGTTAATGTCGCTAGTGAATGCGGCTTTACTTATCAATATGAAGGGCTTCAGAAGCTATATAACAAATATGCTGAAGATGGGTTGGAGATACTTGGGTTTCCATGCAATCAGTTCAAAGGTCAAGAGCCTGGATCCAATGAAGAAATTCAATTTTTCTGTACAGAAAAGTATGATGTTTCATTCAATATTTTCAATAAGATTGATGTCAATGGCGATAATGCAGATCCATTTTATGATTTTCTTAAAAATGAGCGTCCTGGAATAATGGGAACAAAAAATATTAAATGGAACTTCTCAAAGTTCTTAGTTAATAAAGACGGTGAGGTTATTAAGCGATATGGCTCGACAACGAAACCTGAATCTATTGAATCAGATATTCTTAAATTACTATAATATTTAGATTTTTAAAGACATTAATAAGGCATCTTCTGGTATATCACCAGAATAATACTTATCTCTTATAGCATCCTTAACGAAGCCATGCTTCTGATAAAAGCCTATAGCCTTCTCATTACTTACACGAACTTCAAGAAAAATGTGATCAATACCCATTACCATGCACTGACTTATCATAGATTTAATTAGCAATGATCCTATTCCTTTTGACTGCTCACTAAGAATAACTGCAATATTTAATAGGTGTGCTTCTGGCTTGATTGGAGAAAAAATTAGAAAACCTAAAATTTCATTCCCTTCCTTGCAAGCTAGGCCATGGTGACCAACCTCGAAAGAGGACTTAAAGTTATCGAATGACCATGGCGAAGGGTTTGTAAGAACCTCAATTTTATAAGCGTCCTCTATATCATTGGCATCGAATAATGAGATTTTATACACTATTTGATAAGATTTATTTTAATCTTTTCCCATAAGGGCTTCTTTAAACTAGGGTTTTTTATTATTTCTTGTAAGGTGCTTGATCTTATTATTGGAATGGGAGCTTCAATTTCATACTCATTGTCGTTAAAAATAATAACTCCAGTTAGATCATTATTTGATGAAATTATTTTTTCTAATTCTTTCGCTGATTTAACATGAGTACTTTCAATTTTCTCATTCGATTGATTGGGCTTAATAGCACCAATAATAGCCTTGAGAAGATCTGCTTGATCTTCAGGCAAATCATTAAAACCAATATCAAGTAATGTTAGAATATTTCCTTTTTGATAGGTATGAACTTCTTTATCATTAGTTTTTTCTTTACATGAACGTAAAGAGTATCTTGTAACCCCGATCTCTTTTAAGATAAGGTTAGTTTTAATAGATGAAGTTATCATAGAATTAAAATATTAACATTTACTTAGTACAAAATGGATAATCTAGTAAACAAATATAAGCCTTTTGAGCCAATTAAACTTGAGAATAGAAAGTGGCCCTCAAATGTTATAAATGAAGCGCCATTATGGTGCTCTGTTGATCTTAGAGATGGCAATCAAGCCCTTATAGAACCGATGGGCGCGGAAAGAAAAGATAGGATGTTTTCTCTTCTTTGTGAACTTGGCTTTAAAGAGATAGAGATAGGCTTCCCGTCAGCCTCTCAGACTGATTTTGACTTCGTAAGGGATCTTATAGAATCTAAAAAAATTCCATCTGACGTAACTATACAGGTTCTAACTCAATCAAGAGATGAGCTTATAGATAGAACTTTTGAATCTCTCAAAGGGGTTCCGCAAGCAATAGTCCATTTTTATAACTCAACTTCGACTCTTCAAAGAAAAGTTGTTTTCAAGCAGGACAAGGCCGGTATAAAAGATATTGCAATAAATGGAGCTAAGAGAGTAAAGAATCTTGCATTACAAAACCCCGATACAGATTGGCGTTTTGAGTACTCTCCAGAAAGCTTTACAGGTACTGAACTTGAATATGCGGCTGAGGTTTGTGATGCTGTAGTTGAAATTCTAAAAGAAGTTTCTAATCATAAGATAATAATAAATCTACCAGCAACAGTTGAAATGTCGACACCTAATATTTATGGCGACCAAATAGAATGGATGAATGAAAATCTTAAAAATAGAAAAGATATATGCTTAAGCCTTCACCCTCACAATGATAGAGGGACTGCTGTCGCGGCTTCTGAATTTGGATTAATGGCTGGGGCTGATAGAGTCGAGGGCACTCTTTTCGGTAATGGAGAAAGAACAGGTAATGTAGATATTGTTACCCTAGCATTAAACATGTTTACTCAGGGTATAAACTCTAACCTTGATTTCACAAATATAAATAAAGTTATGCGAGAGGTTGAATATTGCAATCAACTTCCTGTTCATCCTAGGCATCCATATGCAGGTGATCTTGTTTTTACGGCCTTCTCAGGCTCCCACCAAGATGCAATTAAAAAAGGCTTTCAAGGAATGAGAGAATCCAATAACCCAGTCTGGGAAGTACCGTATCTTCCCATTGATCCTGCTGACTTAGGAAGGAGTTATGAGGCTGTTGTAAGGATAAACTCACAGTCTGGGAAAGGAGGCGTTGCTTTCTTGCTTGAAAAAGATCATGGGGTATCTTTGCCTAGAAGGCTTCAAATAAGTATGAGTCAAAAAATACAAAAGTTAGCTGATAAATCTGGAAAAGAAATAAATACAACAGAAATTTGGCAAATATTTGAAACCAATTTTTTAATTCCAACAGAAGGCTTTAGTTATATAAGTCACAAGTCTTCATCAGAAAATGATATTCATTATTTAGAATTAAACCTAAATATTAATGGAAGAGAAGTAGCTTTGAGTGGATCTGGTAATGGTCCCATTGACTCTTTAATAAACGGGCTAAGAGAAAAAACCGGAACTGAAATAAAAGTTTCTGATTACCACCAATCAGCAATATCTTCTGGATCAGATGCTAAAGCAGCTGCATATATTGAGCTAGAGCTTGATGGTAAAACTAGTTGGGGCGTTGGAATCAACCCAAACACCACGATAGCTTCCTTTGAAGCCATTATAGTTGGGCTTAGTAAACTAAACAGCTAATCAAAATTAGGCTCTCTTTTTTCAAAGAAGGCTGATACCGCCTCATAATTCTGAGGGCTTCTTGTTAGATCATTTTGAATTTCTGCTTCATCTGAAAAAGTCTTCCAATAATCATTATGAAGCGAATCTCTCATTAACTTTTTTGTATGTGCCAAAGATTGCGATGATCTTTTTGCGAGTTTTGACGCCCAGTCAATTGTGTATTGCATTAACTCTTCTTCAGGCACAACTTTATTAACCATTCCAAAATGCAAACACTCATCAGCCCGTATTTTCTTTGCTTCGATAGCGTATTCATATGCCTTTGAATATCCCATAAATCTTGGTAGGAACCATGATAATCCTCCATCGGGCACTAAAGCAATATTGCTAAAGACAGAAAGGATATATCCATTTTCAGACATAACTCTAAGATCGCATGACATTGCAATTGAAGCTCCAATTCCAGCCGCAGGACCTTGGACGGCTGCAATTACAGGCTTTGGCATAGAGAGAATATTTTCAAAGAATGGCTTAAAACCTCTCATTAACGCATCCTGGGAGCCCTCCCAAGTTGATTTCCTCTCACTTAAGTCTGCTCCTGCACAAAACCCTCTGCCTGATGCATTTATAATAAGCACCTTTATACTGTTATCTTCTTTCACGTCAGAAGTGGCTTTCTGAAAATCCCATATAAATTGCTCATTAACAGCATTTAAAAGCTCTGGTCTATTGAAAGTAATGGTTGCTATCTTGTCTTGTTTTACTAATTCTAATGTTTCAAATTTCATGTTTTCTCTCCACTTTTATTATATTCTACTTTTTTAAAATAATAATATAGCCATCTTTCTTGCATAATCTGCCGCCAGGCTGATCCATATCCGCTCTGGACCAACTAACCTCAGCATTAGGGCCTGGGCTTGATTTTAAAAATACCTTTATAATTTCTTGAGTAACTTTCTTGTTCGGATAGGCAATACCCTCTTCTTTTATCGAATGTCTGATAATATTTATAGCAGTCAATGAATCCAGCTGCTTTAGCTCCTTAATTGAAATTTTTGCACCTATCAAATTTTTGTATTTCGAGTTAAATAGTTCAGAAAATATTTCATTTCTTTCTTGCAGCAATTTAGATGTATTAGATATTCTTGATGAAACATTACTCCACCTTTCGCCAATTAGCGGCATTACGTTATTTCTTATAAAGTTTCTATCTTGATTTGATTCAAAATTAGATAGATCTTCAATAAATTTGATATCTCTTTGTTTAATGAACTCTAGTAATTCTTTTTTAGAATAATCTAAAAGAGGTCTTATCAAAGTTCCTTGTCCAACTGGTCTTCTTTTCTGTGGCCCTCCAAGCCCATCAGAGCCTGTACCTCTAAAAAGTCTTAATAAAAAAGTTTCGGCAACATCATCAGCATGATGAGCCATTAGCAATTGATCATTTTCTTTTAAAATACTTTCGAATTCTTTATATCTTAATTTTCTTGCTGCAGATTCAAGCCCATCACCACATGGCTTGATTTCAACAGACCTAACTATAATTGGTATATTTAATTTTTTACAGATGGACTTGCAATGATCTTCCCAAATTTTGCTGTCATTTGAAAGGTTATGATTAATATGAATTGCTTCAATATTGAGCTCATATTCATCTCTGAGATCAGAGGTTAGATACAACAATGCAGAAGAGTCACTGCCTCCACTAAAAGCAACATAAATTTTATTATCAAAGTTTAAATGCTTTTCTAAATGAATTTTTAGCACAGCCTAAGAACCAATAGCTAAAAGTCTTTCATACCTTCTTTTTACTAGGTCATCTGATGATAATGAGCTTAGCTTAGACAAGCTACTAACTATAGAATCCTTAATACTTTGAGAGATTAAATCATAATCCCTGTGTGCTCCACCTAATGGTTCTGAAATAATTTCATCGACAATATTAATCTTTTTGAGCTCGCTAGAAGAAACCTTCATAGCGTCAGCAGCATCAGGTGCCTTTTCTGCAGTTCTCCAAATGATTGATGCGCACGCCTCCGGAGAAGCAACTGAATATGTAGCATATTCAAGCATTGATAAATGATCTCCAACGCTAATTGCTAATGCCCCGCCTGAACCACCCTCTCCTGTTATAACAACTATTATTGGTGTTTTTAGCTCTGACATAACTGCAAGATTTCTAGCAATAGCTTCACTTTGACCTCTTTCTTCACCCTCAACACCTGGATATGCTCCGGCAGTATCAATAAAAGTAATTACAGGCAATGAAAATTGTTCAGCTAAGCTCATTAACCTTTTAGCTTTTCTATAACCTTCAGGTTGAGGCATGCCAAAATTTCTTTTTACTTTCTCTTCAGTCTCTCTCCCCTTTTCGTGCCCAATAATCATAACTGGTGTGTTTTCTAAATATGCTATGCCACCAACGATTGCCGCATCATCTGCAAACTGTCTATCACCATGCAATTCATCAAAATCTGAGAAAATTCTTTTTATAAAATCTAGTGTATGAGGCCTTTGAGGGTGTCTAGCAACTTGGACTGTTTGCCAAATAGATAATTTAGAATAGATTTTTTTTGTAAGCTGATCTCTTTCTTTTTGAAGCGTCAGAATTTGCGTGTTCAATTCAGGGCTATCTATATCAGCATTTTTTAATGCTAATATTTTTTCAGAAATTTCTTGGATAGGTTTCTCAAAATCAAGAAATTTTTGATCTTCAATAGTATCTTTCTGAGGGATGTATTCAGAAAGTTTATTGTTTTTATCTGTCATAAAAATTTAAAGCTGCAATAATTAAGTACTTAATTATATCTCTAAAGCTTCATTTCCAAATACTTCTTTTAAAAAACTAATATTTGTTAATGATGGCTCAAATCTGTAATTACTACCCATATCTATTATAGCCTCAGATTCTTCTGTTAAAACTCTAATGTGAAGCTGGCAGACACCATCTGACCAAAAGTTACTATCTATTTCATCAAGTTTTTCTGAAAAGATATCCAAAGAAGGTAGATCAGACTTTTCTATATCCACAACAATTTTTTGGATTTTCTTGTGGAGTTCAGAGTCCAACGAATGAACTTCTTTTACTCTCATTCTATACATTGCATCACCAAGATCTTTAGATCTAAAATCATCTATCTCAACAGTTCCTTTAAGAACTAATATCTGACCTTCTTTTAAAATATTATGGCAATCCTCTAAAGTATCACCTGCCACAACACCATCCATCACTCCTGTACCATCATCAAAGTTTATAAAAGTTAATGGTTTTCCTTTTTTATCTTTGATTTGTCTTACGCTATTAATTAAGCAAACTAGTGAAGCTCTTTTAGTATCTTGACTTAAGTCTGATATTTTTTTAGACCTAATTTTTTTTATAGAATTTTCAATTGCCTTAACGGGGTGTCCTGATAAATAGTAGCCCAATGATTTTTTTTCAAGCGCCAAGAGTTCGCTTAGTGGAATATCTTGAGTATTTTTATATTTTTCATAGGGATCGAATTCAACGTTGAGATTTGCAAATAAATCTCCGCTTTGAGCAACCTGTGATGATACGCCGTTAGATGCTCCCTTAAGCATATCCTCAACACTTGCTATCGCAACCGTTCTTGAGGGTGCGATACTATCAAACGCACCTGATTGCGATAATGCTTCAAGGGATTTTTTTCCACCAAGCTTGATGTCAACTTTATTAGAAAAGTCCCATAAATCTCTAAAAATGCCTGTATTTCTTCTCTGACATACGTGACTTATAAACTGATCTGCAACACCCTTGATAGCTCCCAGTCCATATTCAATATCTTGGTTTTCATTAACTATAAATCTTTTAACGCTTGATAGGATATTTGGATTAAGAACATTAATACCCATTCTTTTACATTCTTGTATTAAGGCATGAATTTTATCTGTATTACCCAATTCTGTAGATAATACAGCTGCCATGAAATGTTCAGGGTAATATGTTTTTAAATAAGCGGTCTGATAAGAGATGACCGCATATGCAGCTGAGTGTGATTTATTAAATCCATATTCAGCAAACTGCTCAATTAATTCGAATATTTTTTCAGCTTTCTTTCTAGGTATATCTTTTTCCTCACATCCCTTTACAAAAATTTCTCTTTGCTCTTCCATTTCTTCAATCTTTTTCTTTCCCATCACTCGCCTGAGAATATCTGCCTCTCCCATTGAATAGCCAGCTAATACTCTTGCAGCTTCCATCACCTGTTCTTGGTAAACAATAACGCCATATGTTTCAGACAGAACTGGTTCGAGGAGCTCATGCGGATAGACAACAGGACTTTTCCCATGCTTTCTGTCTACAAAAGTGGTATGCATTCCTGAGTTAAGTGGTCCAGGTCTATACAGAGCTAGTAATGCGGTAATTTCTTCAAATTTTGTTGGCTTTAAACTTTTTATAAGAGCTCTCATGCCCGTTGACTCTAATTGAAAGACAGCCATTGTTTTTCCAGAAGAAAGTAATTCAAAAACCTTAGGGTCATTTAATGGTATTTGATCTAAATCTAATATCTTATTTTCTTTATTTATAGCATTTATTGATTTAACAGCCCTATCAATAACTGTTAGTGTTCTGAGTCCAAGAAAGTCAAATTTTACTAGCCCAATTTTTTCTACATCATCTTTATCATATTGAGTCATTACAGACGAAGACTGTCTGTCATTATAAATTGGGCAAAAATCTGAAATACTCCCTGGTGCAATGACTACACCACCTGCATGCTTTCCTACATTTCTTGCTATGCCCTCAAGCTTGTATGCTAGATCGACAATCTCTTTGACCTCAGGATCATTTTTAGATGCTTGAGCAAATATTGGCTGTTCTTCTTTCGCCCTATCTAGTGTCATTCCAGGTGCAAAGGGAATCATTTTAGAGATTCTGTCACCAAGAGCATATGGTTTGCCTAGAGCCCTGGCAACATCTCTGACAACTGCTCTTGCTGCCATAGTTCCAAAAGTAGCTATCTGAGATACTGCATCTGATCCATATTTATTACTAACATATTCAATAACCTTATCTCTCTTCTCCATACAGAAATCAATATCAAAATCTGGCATTGATATCCTCTCAGGATTTAAGAATCTTTCAAAAAGAAGCCCATGCTCCAGAGGGTCGAGAGTAGTTATTCCTAATGCAAATGCAACTAAAGATCCAGCTCCAGAACCTCGCCCAGGCCCCACAGGAACATCATTATCTTTCGACCATTGAATAAAATCATAGACAATTAAAAAGTAGCTAGAAAAACCCATAGTTTTGATTTGGTCCAATTCATAACGAAGTCTTTCTAGGTATTCACTTTTTTTATTATCATCAAATTTATCAATGTACTCATTAATACGTTGAGTGGATAAATCAACGAGAAAAGAATCAAAATTATGTTCTTTTGGTACTGGATATTCTGGTAGAAAATAATTTTTTGTGTGTATAGATACATTGCATTTCTTGGATATCTCAATTGTATTTGAAATAAGTTCATCGAAACCATCAAATAAATTCTTCATTTCATCTGGAGATTTAAAGTACTGCTCTTTAGAAAAAAATTTTTCTCTATTAGGATCATTCAAAGTCTTCCCGGTATTAATACATACCTTAGTTTCATGAATATCGAAGTCTTGTTCTTGAGCAAATAAAACATCATTGGTAGCTATTAATGGGATGCCTTTTTTTGATGATATAGGCAATATATTAGAAAAATATTCATTCTCATCAGGCCTGTTGGTTCTTTGAACCTCTAAAACAAAATCATCACCAAAAGTTTTTAAAAATTGATCTATACGGCTCTCAGCATCTTCAAATTTATTTCTTCTGATCAGATTGTATATGTGGCTGTCTTTTCCACCAGAAATAACAACAATATCATCTTTTAAAACTGACAAATTTTCGAAATTGATGATTGGTGTTTGAAAATTATAGTTATTATGAGCAGTGGAAATGATTCTCATAAGGTTTTTATGGCCCTTATTCGTTTTGGCCAAACACAGTAATTCATGCGACTGTTCATCGTCTTCAAAGGCCACTCTTATAGATGACCCAGACATTGGTTTAATACCAGCTGCTTCACACTTAGTGAAAAATTTTACCAATCCAAACATATTCGATTTGTCAGTAAGTGCTACAGATGGAACATTATACTTAACGGCGTTATCAACAATTTGATTAATTGTTAAAAGTCCTTGAGTAATACTAAATTCTGAGGAAACTCTTAAGTGAGAAAATGCACTCTTCATTCTTATGAAGTCCCTTTAAATGACTTTCTATGAATTGGGCAGCTACCATGGGCTTTTATATTTTCAATATGTAATTTTGTCCCATAGCCTTTATGTTTATCAAAGCCATAATTTGGGTAAATAATATCTTGTTTCATCATTAGATCATCTCTATAAACTTTAGCAATTATTGATGCAGCACTTATTTCCGCAATCAAAGAATCTCCACCAATAATAGTTTCAACTGATATATTAATATCTGGCTTGTGCGTCCCATCGACAAGAACCTTTTGAGGCTTAATTGGTAAATTAAGTATAGCTCTTTTCATTGCTAATAATGACGCTTGAAGAATATTTATAGTATCAATTTCTTCAACAGAGGCAGAACCATATGCAAAGAATGAATTCTCTATGATTTCTTGGTTTAATTGTTCTCTTTTAGTTTTAGAAAGCTTCTTTGAATCATTAAGACCAATAATTTTACTTTTTAAAATAACAGCAGAAGCTATTACAGGACCTGCTAAAGATCCCCTGCCAACCTCATCAACTCCTGCAATTAATTCAGTCAAAGTGTTCTAATTTTTTTTGCAGTTTCTTTGAAGCCTTTTCCAAGAAGTAGCTCTCTTAGAATAGATGTATGAGAATTTTGGCTGAAGGCTTTTTGCATCTTTTCAGCTTCTTTCATCAAATTTTCTACATTGCAGTCGCCTTGAATTAATTCAGGGAAGACTCTTGAACCCATTAATAAATTTGGAAGGCCTACATTATCTATTTTTAACATTCTTGAAATAATGGAATAATTAATAAAGCTCGTTTTATAACAAATAATTGGATTGCAACCAAGAACTGCAGCTTCTAAAGTAGCAGTACCTGATGTAACTATTGAGTAGTCAGACACTGACATAAAGTCTTTAGAGCAACCCTTATGAACATGAATTGGAAGTGATGGGGGTATTATGCTCTTTATGTCATGCATTGATAACTCGTCTACCGCAGGAATAAGATACTCATAATTACTATACATTTTTGAATGCTCTTTTATAAAACCTATATAAGTTGGCAGTAAGTTTTTAATTTCAGATTTCCTGCTACCTGGAAGAATAGAGACATAACGCTTATGACTATTAAGATTATATTTATTAAAAACAACTTCCGTATTTTCTTTTTTAAGTTCAGCAAATGGGTGTCCAAGATGAATGCTTTGTAAATTTTCTTTTTGATAAAATTCATGTTCAAAATTAAACAAGCAAATAGTTAGGTCTACAAAGTTTCTGATGTGTTTAATTCTGCCTTGTCTCCACACCCAAACAGATGGACTGACTAATTGAATGTTCTTTGTAAGACCATTTTTCTTTAACTCTTTATGAATGGTTATATTGAAATCTGGAGAATCAACACCAATAAAATAATCAATATTTTTATCTTTAAATAAACTTATGAGTTTATTTCTTAACTTATTTAATTCTCTAAAATTTTTAATGGGCTCAATCAAACCCATTACATTAATTTTTTTAAAATCGAATTCTGAATTAAGGCCTAAGTCAGATAACTTTGGGCCACCAATACCATAGAGTTCAATATCATTATCATTTTTTAAAGATTTGATTAGCTCTGAACCCAAAAGATCACCTGAGTGTTCACCAACAACGATGCCTACTCTAAGGGTTTTTTTTGTTTGCACTTATCTTAAAATGCCTCTATTGGACGATTGTATTGATTTAATAAATATATCTAAAAACTTATCATTATTTTCTTCTGATAAAAGAAGAAGCTTGTTCATTGCATCATCTAACCTGTAGCCCTTTTTATAAATTAACTTATATGCTTTCTTGATGAGGCTTATAGAATCCGAAGATATTTCATTCCTTGACATGCCAACAGAGTTCAGCCCAATGACTCTAGCAGGATTTGAGGCTACCTTTACATAGGCGGGTATGTCCATAGTAATTGATGAATTCATTCCAACAAAAGAGTAATCACCCAAAATACAAAATTGATGAACAGCAGAAAAACCTCCAAGGGTTACAAAGCTACCAACCTCAACATGCCCAGCAATACCAGCACTATTTGCAAAAACATTACTATCGCCAACTATGCAATCATGAGCAACATGAGCATAGGCCATAAACAAATTATTATTACCAATTTTTGTCAGAGCCTTATCTTGAATTGTTCCCCTATGGATGGTTGTTCCCTCTCTAAAAATATTATCATCACCGATGATAAGCTCAGTTTTTTCTCCTTTATATTTTTTATCAGGAGTATCTTCTCCTATAGATGAAAACTGATAAATCGTATTATTTTTACCAATTTTTGTTGGACCTTTTACAACGGAGTGACTAAGAATTGATGATCCGCTATCAATCTCAACATTATCACCAATAATACAAAATGGGCCAATATTTACAGAAGGATGAATATTAGCAGAATCGCTGACTATTGATGAGGGATGAATACTCATTAAACCTTCCTATCCGCACACATAATTGTTGCTGAACATGCTAACTCACCTTCAACCTCAGCTCTGGTTTCAAATTTCCATATACCTCTTTTTTCATTAACTACCTGACTAAAAAGATCGATCGAATCATTCGGTCCTACCCTTTTTCTAAATCTTGCTTTATCTATTCCAGCAAAAACATATAAAGATCCATTTTCAGGAGTTTTTTCCAAAGTTTTGAAGCCCAAAATTCCTGATGCTTGAGCCAATGCTTCAAGTATTATTACGCCTGGCATGATTGGATTATTTGGAAAATGACCTCTAAAATAATCTTCTTCTGGTGAATTGTGCTTCACACAATGTATAGAATTACCTATATCAATATTTTTAATTTCATCAATAAATAAAAAGGGTTCTCTGTGTGGAAGAAAAGTAGATATCTCATCATAGAAATCATTCATATTAATTAGCCTCTATTTTTAATAAAGATTGATGATTTAGCCCAATCTTTTTGATTTTGAGCGGGCATTATACCTATATAGTTACCAGGTTCCTTAATATTTTTAGTTATAAGAGTATGGGCACCAATTATTACATCATCGCATATTGATAGGTGACCCAAAACACCAGAGAGACCTCCCATTTGAAAGTTTTCACCAATTACTGAAGAGCCTGCAATGGCACAACAGGCTGCAATAGCTGAATTTTTTCCAATAATTACGTTATGAGCAATATGAACTTGGTTATCAAGCTTAACTCCATCATGAATTTCTGTATTGTCCAATGCGCCTCTATCTATAGAACACCCTGATCCTATTTCCACATCAGATCCGATAATTAATTTTCCCAATTGTTCTATTTTGATATACCCATCTTTAGATGGCGCATATCCAAATCCATCAGAACCCAAGATAGCATTATTATGAATAATAGATCTTTTTCCAATATGAACGTCTTGAACAAGAGATGTGTTAGATTTAATAACCACATCATCTTCAACAATACAGTCATGTCCAATGACGACATTAGCACCAATATTTACATTTTTTCCAATATTTGCTGACGGAGAGATAACAGCAGATGGGTGAATAATTGCAAGGCTATTATCTGGGTTGGACTTCTTAAAAATTGTAGAAAGTTTCGCAAATACTAGATAAGGATCCTTAGATTTAAGGTAATTCATACCCTCCTTTGTTTCATGACTCTCATGAACAACAACTGCTACAGCCTTTGTAGTTTCGAGGAAGCTAGTATATTTTGTGTTGGAAAGAAAGGTTATCGAATCTGAATTTGCACTCTTTATGGTTGCAAGATTATTGACAACGACATTGCCGTTGCCAATAACTTTAGAATTTGTATATTCTGCTAGATCAGCTAAAGTAAAATTCTTATCTTCGGACACTACTCTGATTGAGTATTAGCCTCTGATGCAGCAACATCAAGCATAGATGTAACATCATCAGTTAGATCTAAAGCCGGGTCACTAAATAAAATATTGTCATTTTTTTGTAAAAGAACTTTTATTTGTTTTGCCTGAATTAGCTCACCAATAATTTTCTGCATAGCCTGACCATTTGCCGCAAAAATTTGTTGTGCAGTTTCTTCTTGAGCTTGCTGAATTTTACCTGCTAAAAACTCTAGATCTTTACCTTTATCTTGAATATCTTTTTGCATTTGTGCAATTTCAGATTGAGATAGAGTTTCTAAGTCTTTTTGAAGATTTTCTGCAATGCTTTGTCTTTCTGCTTGCAGGGACTGGGCTTCCTCAAGATTAGAGGCATAATCTGCATCTTCTTCAAGAGCTTTAAATGCATCTGCAGCAGCTTGAGTTGATAACACAGCAGTTCTCATATCTATAACAGCCATTCCATCAACAGCAAACACAGGTACTGATAAAATCAGAACTAAGAATAAATTAAATTTAAATACGTTTTTCATAATAACCCCTTAATTGGTGTGACCATTTTATATTAATTAGAATACATTTCCTACAGTGAATTGGAATTCCTTTGTCTCTTCATACTGCCCTGCATTGGTTGGTTTAGATATTGCAAAACTCATAGGCCCAAACCCTGTAACAAATGTGATACCAACCCCATAAGAGTACCTTAAATCATCAATTGAAGGCTTGTAACAATTAAATTGATACTCTTTACAATTATCAGAAAAAACATTACCAAAATCAAAAAAGAATGCAGACCTCATTGATCTTTGGTCTTCAATAAAAGGTAGTCTAAATATTAACTGTAAGCTTCCCTCAACCTTAACATTTCCTCCGATTGATACTCTTTTATTATATGTGGAATTAGCATATGGGTTGTAATATGGCTTATCTAAAATACCATCTCCATCCGAATCAATTAAATTTGGACAAGTTCCCTCTGAATAATTAAACTCATAGCAAGGCGCTTCAGTACTTCTTGGTCCTAAAGTATTAGACTCGAAGCCTCTTAATGACCGAGGACCTCCAGCAAAGAAATTTTGATAAAAAGGCGTCTCATTAGTATCACCAAAAGCTGATAGATAACCAATCTCTCCGTTAAAACCAAAAACAAAATCTCCACCAAGAGGTTGATAGAATTTTTGTCTTAAATTAACTCTATAGTAATTTATATCACTCCCAGGAACAGTTGCAGATAAGCTTATTGCAGTTGATGCTCCATCTGTTGGATACATTCCTCTATTTAGAGTAACTCGCTGCCACTGAGTCTGTAAGTTAAGCGTTTCAAATATATTCCCTTCAGCATTAACAAAATCCCATATTTCTCTTGCAGGCTGTCTACCTATATCTATATCTGTTTTGTCATAAGTAAGGCTGAGATTGAGTCTTTGAGTGTCTGAAATTGGCCAACCGTACTGAAGTCCGAATCCATTGGAATTGGTGAGATAATTAGCAACATTGTATTCGCCATAATCTGTTTCTCTGAAATATGCGTTATAACCTAAGCTAACTCCATCCTTGGTTGCAAATGGGTCAAGGAAAGAGAGGTTATATTGCTCACTGTAAACATTTTTGTTAATGCCAATAGCTACTGTATTTCCAGTTCCTAGGAAATTTTGTTCTTGAAGATTGAAGCCCAACATCAAACCAAAATCACTATAACCAATATTTCCACCAATAGATCCAGTATTTTCTTCTTCTACACTAAAAATAACATCTATTTGATCGTCAGTTCCTACAACAGGAACAGTTTCAACATTAACCTCTTTGAAATAACCAAGTCTTTCGAGCCTAACTTTTGACGCCTCAATACTATTATCAGAAGACCATGCTCCTTCAAATTGTCTCATTTCTCTTCGCATTACATAATCTTGAGTAAGGTTATTTCCTGTAAATAAGATTTTTCTTGTATAAGTTCTTTTTCCGGGTACAACTTGAATTATTAGTTTAACCATTTGAGATTCATCATCAATCTCAGGGTTACCACTTACTTCTGCAAAGGCATAGCCTTGATTACCTAGTACATTAGTGAAAAATTCTTCAATACCTGTAATTTGCGCTTGAGAATAAATTTTATCTTTTAAAGTATCAGTTATTTCTTCATAGACCGAGTCTTCGAAAGGTAGATCACCAATAACCTCAACCTCATTAATAGTGTATTGCTCACCTTCAAAAATATTAAAATTTATGAAAATTGATTTTTTATCTTTTGAAAGACTGATTTGTGAAGATTCTATAGAAAACTTTAGGTAGCCTCTGTTTAAATAAAAAGATTCTAGACTCTCAATATCCCCTTTGAGTTTCTCTCTTGAATAAGCATTATCGTTAGAAAGGAATGAGAAGAATGAGCCTGAAGACAGTTCAAAACCTTCTAATAAATCTTCGTTTGAAAAAAGCTCATTACCTATGATATTGATACTCTCAATTTTTGCGCTTTTGCCTTCATCAACCTCTATATTTAATTCCAACCTATTTCTAGGTTTTTTAATTTCTTCTATATCAACAGCAGCGCCATATCTTCCATTTGATGCATAGGAACGAACAAGCTCAGATTTAACTTTTTCAAGCGTAGATCTTTTGTATACTTCTCCCTCCTTAATACCAACACCATCCAAACTTTCTAATAATTGCTCAGTTTTCAAGGCTTTATTACCTGAGATATCTATAGCAGAAATTGATGGCCTTTCTTGGACAACAATAATCAATGTATTGCCATCTTTTGCTATCTGAATATCATCAAACTGTTCGGTTGCAAAAAGTGAACGAGTAATGTCAGATGATTTTCTTTGGTCTATATTGTCGCCAACACTAATAGGGATAACATTGAATATACTTCCGGTAGATACTCTTTGTAATCCTATTATCCTGATATCACTAACTAAAAAATCCTCAAAAGCAACGAGCTGAGTTGATAACAAAAAGCCAAGTAAATATATTTTTAATTTTTTCAATTTCTTACCTAAAAAAATCTTGAAACGTCGTTAAAAACTGCAAAAATCATTAACATGCCAACAAGAATTGCGCCGCCACTATATATATAATTTTCTACCTTCTCTGATAAAGGCTTGCCTCTAAGTGCTTCGAGACCAAGCAGTGTAAGCTGACCGCCATCTAAAACAGGAATCGGTAATAAGTTTAATACAGCAAGACTAATACTAAGCAACGCCATAAGATATAAAAATGGAAGAAGCCCAGCTTGTGCTGTATTTCCAGCCATCTCTGCAATACCAATAGGACCACTTAAATTTTCTGTGCCCATATTGCCAGTTAACATCTTTCCAATAAATTGTAATGTTTTTTTACTTAAATTATATGTTTCAAATATTCCTTTCGATACAGCCTGGGATAGACTTCTAGATGTTCCAAAAGCTATTCCTATTGCCCCATATTCTTTGCCCTCATTATCTAATTGGGACTGGATTTTAACTGGAAGCTGAATTAACTCACCTTCCCTTTCAATGTTAAATAGTGCGGTTGAATTTGGTATCATCGATACCGCAGCCCTTAGATCACTTGCATATTGTATTTTTTGGTTATCAATTTTTCTTATAATGTCATTCGGTTTAAGGCCTGCAGATTCTGCAGCCCCTCCTGAAACTATTTGCCCAACAATAGGCATCATTTTATTTTCTACAGTTAATCCAAGGTAGCCTAATGGATTAGATTGGGATTCAGATGTTGGCAAATAATCTGTAACTTGAATGCTGACATTTAACTGACTATCAATACCATTCCTTTTTAGTCCAAGATCTATATATCCAGAATAACCTGCGTAAGATAATAGCTCTAGATTAATATCTTTGGGATCATTTATTGCAACTGAATTAATCGACTTTATTTCGTCTCCAGCAACTATAGACTGACCATCATTTTTAAAAATAATTGATGAACTCTGATCTTTAACTACTGTTACAGCTTGAGGATCTGGAGTATTCAAAAATATAATAGAAAATATAAATATTGAAAGTAGGAAATTCGCTAAAGGGCCTGCAAACATAATAGACGCTCTCTGCCATTTAGGTTTTGAATCAAAGGTATTCTTTAATTGCTCATCAGTAAGAGTCTCTTTGATTTCAGGCTCAACCTCTATTAACTTATTAGTTATCATAGATACATAACCACCCAATGGAAGCAATGAGAGTGCAAACTCAGTCCCATGTTTATCCAATTTGGTATACATCACAGGACCCATACCTAAAGAAAATCTCTGAACATGAACTTTACAGAGTCTTGCAACAATAAAATGTCCATACTCATGAATAGTTACCAAAACACCTAAAAGCGCCATAAATGATAAAAGATAAATAATAAATGTAATCATAATTTCTTATTTTTTTAAGAGAGGGATTTTACCACCTTCTTTGCCTCCATGCGTGATTCAATGTCTTTTTCATATATTGACTCCATATCAACAATGTTAGACATGGGAGTGGTATCAAAAGTTCTATAAATTACATCATAAATTTGGCTAAAAGATATCTCATCATTAAGGAAACTACTAACTGCTACTTCATTTGCAGCATTAAAAACAATCCCTGAACTATTTCCTTTATTACATATTTCTCTTGCAATACTCTCTAATTTTTTTCTGTCATCAGGAAAATTACTAAAAGTTAATTTGAGTTCAGAAAAATTAATTTCATTAAAATTATTATTTAACCTTCTATCGCCAGACAATGCGTGGGCGATGGGGACTCTCATATCAGGATTACTCATCTGGCAGATGCTTGATCCATCTCTATATGTAACTATGGAATGAATAATACTTTGAGGATGTATAACTAATTCAAAAAAATTTTCATCTAAGTCAAATAAATATTTTGCTTCTATTAGTTCAAGACATTTATTAACTAAAGTCGCTGAATCAATTGATATCTTAGATCCCATGCTCCAATTAGGATGCTGCAAAGCCTGTTCCTTGGTTACGTTCTTAAGCTCATCTAATTTTTTATCTAAAAATGGCCCACCAGATGCTGTTATTATAATTTTTGAAACATCATTGGTATTTTTTTCTCCTGCGAGACATTGAAAAATGGCATTATGTTCACTATCTATTGGAATGATGGTTGTCCCAGTTGAACTGGCCGAAGATAAAATTATTTCACCGGCTGTAACAATACTTTCTTTATTAGCGAGCAGCACTGTCTTTCCTGTCCTTACTGCAATTGCTGTTGCTTCTAACCCAGCAAACCCAGAGATAGCTGACACAATAATATCTATATTATTATCGCAAACTAGTGAATTTAGGTCTGCATTTCCATGGATAGCATTGGTATTACTTTGAGAGGATTTAATAAACTGATCAAATGCTTCTTCACTATGTATATGAATATATTTTGGAGAGAATGTACTTAAAATTTCTTTTGCTTTAGATACATTTTTATCTAAAGTCATTGCATATAAATTTAATGAGTCTTTATTCTGCTCAATTACTGAAAGCACGCTATCTCCTATGCTGCCAGTAGCTCCAAGCAAAAGTATATTTTTCATTTATATAAGGAAAATTATTAAAAGAATAATGACCGGGATTGCAGAAAAATGGGAATCCATTCTATCTAAAATACCTCCATGGCCCGGGAGCAACGAACCAGTATCTTTTATTCCGCTTTGTCTTTTTAAAAAGCTAAAAAAGTAGTCTCCAGTAAATGCAAATATAGATCCAATAGCAAGAATTGCTATAAAAATATAATTAACTTCAAATAGGTGAGATATTAAAAGTCCAAAAATAGTAGAACTTATAACACCTCCAAGAAAACCCTCTAGAGTCTTATTTGGACTAATTTCTTTAAGTAAAGAATTTTTACCAAAAAATGAACCAACCAAGTAAGCTGAGCTATCTGATATTGCAGAATTTAAAATTATTACTAGCATAAGATAATAATTAGAAAATGGAAGGAAGTTATCTTGACCTATCAAGTAAGCCCCACCTCCAAAAAAACTTAAAGGTATCAGTGTTCGTAAATAATTATTTTCAAATGAAATATAGCTTAACTTTGTATACGTTTTTGTAAGAAGGGATATAGAAAAAATAAACCAAAATACTGATATAAAGAATATAAAATATAAAAGAAATTCATCAGCATAAAGGCTAACCAAAAGAGCAAACATAGAAATAAGAATACTATCTATTACAAACCCCTTATTATTTGAATTTTTATACCATTCAAAAATAGCTACACCAGTTATCAAAGCCAAGAAAGCAATAAAAATATAATTATTCTCAAGAAAAATAATAAAAAAAATGGGCAAGGTAATTCCCATGCCTGTTATAGACCTTATTATAAAATTTTGCTTAAATTCTTGCGCCAAACCTTCTGCTCACTTTATTAAAATTATTAATACAACTTACAAAATCATCTTTTTCAAAATCAGGCCAGAATTTTTCTACAAAACAAATTTCAGCATATGCTATCTGATATAAAAGAAAATTGCTTATTCTTTTATCTCCGCCGGTTCTGATTAATAAGTCAATTTTATCTTCAGGAACACATGAGTAATCCCCAATCATTTGTTCATTTATATCTTCAGTATTGATTTCTTTTGAGAGGACTTTTAATGATATCTTTTTTGTTAAATCAACGATATCCTGCCTTCCTCCATAACCAAGAGCAACATTAAGATTCAATGAAGGTAGAGGCACATTGGTGTCAGATTCTGCTTCTTGAATTTTTGATGCTACCACAGGGCCAAAATCTTCATGTCTTCCAAAAAATTTTAATTTTACCTTTTGCTTGATAAGTTCTGGTACTTGCTCCTCTATTGCACTTAAAACTAGTTTCTTAATCGCCTCTATTTCAGCCTTTGGTCTTGACCAATTTTCAGAGCTAAATGCATACAAGGTTAAAGATGATACTTTTTGATTTACAGCTTCTTCAACTATATCTTTGACAACTTGCACCCCTTTTTGGTGCCCCTTGCTTACATTTAGCGAGTTAGATAATGCCCACCTTCCATTACCATCCATAATGACAGCAACGTTTAAACCACCTTTTAAGATATGTCTTGATGATTTAGCCATGAGGCTTTTTAGATTTCTAAAAGATCAGCTTCTTTCTTCTTAAGTTCTGAATCTACTAAAGCTATGTATTTATCTGTCTCTTTCTGAATTAAATCTTCCATTCGTCTTTGCTCATCTTCAGAAATATCTCCAGATGTCTGGCTATCTTTTACAGATTGATTTGAATCTCTTCTTATATTTCTTACAGATACTCTTGCATTTTCAGCTTCTGATCTGGCCTGTTTAATATAATCCTGACGAGTTTCTTCAGTTAATGCAGGCATAGATATCCTGATTAAGTCTGAGGATGTACTTGGATTTAAACCTAAATTTGAATTCATTATGGCTTTTTCTATCTCAGGTATTAAAGATTTATCCCATGGTGAAATAACCAATGATCTTCCATCTTCTACACTTATGCTAGCTGCTTGATTTAGAACTGTTGGAGTACCGTAATAATCTACCTTTACATCATCTAAGATAGATGGATTAGCTCGACCAGTCCTAATTTTATTAAAAGCTTGATTTAGAGAAGAAATAGATTTCTCCATTCTCTCTGCAGCATTATTTATTAATTCGTTCATATTATGATATTAGTGTACCTATTTTTTCGCCGCAAATGATATTTTTAAGAGCATTTGGTTTGTTTACATTAAAAACTTTTATAGGTAATTTATGATCTCTTGCAAGAGTAAGGGCAGTCGCATCCATAACCTTTAAATTCTTTGAAATTGCATCATCAAAAGATAGCTCAGAAAAGAACTCTGCATCTTTGTTTATTTCAGGATCTGAATCATAAACCCCATCAACTCTTGTTGCCTTAAGCATAAGATCAGATTGTGTTTCTATTGCTCTCAAGCACCCTGCTGTGTCTGTAGTAAAGAAAGGATTTCCAGTACCAGCAGTAAATATAACAACATATCCATCACTGAGTAATTGAATAGCAAGTCTTCTATCATAATGCTCTACCATTCCAGACATTGATATTGCTGACATGACCCTTGTTTTAATGCCTGCTCTTTCTAAAGCATCTCTTAAAGCAATTCCGTTCATTACAGTAGCTAGCATTCCCATGTGATCACCAGCAACCCTGTCCATGCCTGCTTTATTTAATTTTTCACCTCTAAATAGGTTACCACCACCTATAACTATTCCAATCTGAGCACCCAATTCTTTACATGCACTCACTGAGGATGCCATTTGATCAAGAATCTTAGGATCAATACCATGCTCATCATCACCAGCAACAGACTCCCCACTAAACTTAACGAGGATTCTTTTGTGGATTAGATCGGTCATAACTTATTTTAACTGCTCAGCAACCTCATCAGCAAAATTTTTGGTTTCAACTTCGATTCCTTCACCAACTTTTAACCTTGAATATGAGTCAATTGTTGCACTATTCTTATCAAGCAGTTGCTGTATTGTTAAGTCAGGGTCTTTTACGAATGACTGAGATAAGAGCGAAACTTCAGATAGATATCTTTTTAATTTACCTTCAATCATTTTATCCATTATTTCTTTTGGCTTTCCAGATTCTTCAGCTTGAACCATATAAATAGCTTTCTCTCTTTCAAGAACTTCAGAATCAAGATCATCTTGGGAAAGGCATAATGGGTTAAAAGCTGCAACATGCATTGCTATATCTTTTGCTAGAGTCTCATCTCCACCAGAAACTACAACCACAGATGCAAGTTTAGAATCTGAATGCATGTAGACACCAGCATTCATACCTTCATCATACTCAACAGTCTCTAGTCTTCTTAGTTGAATATTTTCTCCAATAGTCTGAACTAATGTTTTTCTCTTCTCTTCGATTTCAGATTCTTGAATTTCACTAATATTTAGAAGTTTGTTTTGAGATATAAAACCTTCTACATCATCAGCAAAACCTATAAAGTTTGCATCTTTTGATGCAAAATCAGTTTCAGAGTTTATTTCTATAAGAGTTGAGTAATTTTTACCAGAAAATGCTCTAAGAATTCCATCAGCCGCGACTCTTGACGCTTTCTTTTCAGCTTTTAGCGCACTATTAGATCTTAATAAATCTAAAGCTTTTTGGATATCTCCCTCGCAATCAACTAATGCTCTTTTGCATTCCATCATTGCAACACCAGACATGTCTCTTAATTCTTTAACTTGAGATGCTTTTATTTCCATTTTTATTTATCTTCCTTTTTTTCGCTATCATCAGATGCAGAATCTTCTGCATCAGCCTCTTCCGTTACAACCTCTTCAGCTTTAGTTTCCTCAACTACTGGCTCTTCAGTTACAACCTCTTCAGCTTTAGTTTCCTCAACTACTGGCTCTTCAGTTACAACCTCTTCAGCTTTAGTTTCCTCAACTACTGGCTCTTCAGCAACAACTTTTTTAACTACTGGCTCTTCTTTTTTAATTGTTTGTATTACTGGTGACTCCTTATCTGAGATTGGAGCATAACCTTTAGATGACTCAAGGCCTCTTGCACATGAATCAGCAATAATTTTTGTTATTAGTCTTATAGATCTAATAGCATCATCGTTTCCTGGAATCACCATATCAATTCCATCCGGATCTGAATTTGTATCAACAAGTGCTATAACAGGTATACCCATTTTCTTTGCCTCAAGCACAGCTATTTTTTCATACTTAACATCAATTACAAAAATAGCATCAGGCAAGCCTTTCATATCTTTAATTCCACCGACACTTGCTTCAAGTTTTGTATATTCTTTTTGAATTTCAACAGCTTCTTTTTTAATAAGCTTTTCTATTCTTCCTGAAGAAATCATTTCTTCAATATCTTGTAATCTTCTTATTGATCCTCTGATTGTTTTCCAGTTAGTTAAAGTTCCACCAAGCCACCTTTTATTAACATATGGCAAACCTAATGCAGAAGCTTCATCTTTGATTGTTTTGCTAGCAGATCTTTTTGTTCCAACAAAAAGTACTTTGTTACCTTTTGAACAAATATCTTGAACTTTAGATGCAGCAGCACTTAAATGCTCTTGTGTTAAATCTAGATTTATTATGCTAATTTGTTTTCTTGTATCAAAAATGTATGGTTCCATTTTTGGATTCCAAAACCTTTGTTGATGACCGAAATGAACGCCTGCATGTAACAGGTCTTTTACAGATACTATACTCAATTTTATTCTCCTGGGGTTATTTCTCCAGTCCCAATAAAGTTGACTCAAATGAGCACCCCAACTTTAAAATCTAGAACCTTCGTGTTAAAAGTTGTTGTATTCTATAGAAGAAATTGGTCATTTAAAAGCTATTTATCATCAAAAAAATCTTCTACTTGATATAAACCAGGATCTTTTTTTGGAATCTGCTTGGCAATCTCAATCGCCCCTTCGGCAAAAACATTTCTTGAAAGAGCTTCATGTTTAAATTCAATTACATTTGAATCATTTGAAAAACAGACTTTATGAATACCATATACGTCTCCAACTCTTTTAGAATTAATATTTATGGAAACAATTCTTTTCTCTAAATCACTAGTATTAATATAGTTTTCTAACTCTATAGCTGTTCCTGATGGCGAGTCAATTTTTGAAATGTGATGAATTTCTTCTATTGAACACTTTAATTCTTCTTTATTTTCCTTTAAAAAATTTTTGATAGAATTTTTAAGAGTAAATATTCCTCTACTCACATTAAATGCAAGAAGTATTGGAAAATTACATGCAATCTTCTCAATTACACTTAATTGTGCACTAGTAAAACCTGTGGTACCTATTATAAAAGGGATATTTTGGTCTTCAAATTCTTTTAAAAGATTAACTGTAGATTCAGGCCTTGAGAAATCAATTACAACATCAATTTTTTCAAGGTTTTTTGAAGTAACTACATTTAAGTCATGATCAGTATCGCATAAATGCAATATTGTCTGGCCCATTTTTCCTGACAGACCATTTATATATACATTAAGCATTTTACTCTTTAAACTTTTCTGCGGCTTTAGAGAATGACTCTGTTCCTGGGTAGTTTTTCGATTGATTTAATGCATCAGTAAATTGTTTTAATAATTTAGACTGTTTTCTATCCAAGTTAGATGGTGTTTCAACAATTACTCTACAAAGCAAATCACCTCTTCTAGAATTTCTAACTACAGCGGCTCCTTTTCCTTTAATCCTAAAGATTTTTCCTGTTTGCGTTTGTGCTGGAATCTTTAAAGATAATGAGCCTTCTAAAGTTGGAATTTTTATTGCTCCACCAATAATTGAGATTTCGAAGGGAATTGGAGCTTCAAGATATAAATCTTTGCCCTCTCTTTCAAAAATAGGATTATCTATAACCCTTATAGCTACATAAAGATCACCAGATTGACCACCCTTCTCCCATTCTCCCTCTCCAGTGAGTCTGACTTTGTCACCATTATCAACACCAGCAGGAATATTTACAGATAAGGTTTTATTTTCTTTAGTAGCTCCTATTCCTCTGCATGGCTTACATGGATCTTTAATCATCTGTCCAGTACCAGAACAAGAAGAGCATGTCTGCTGAACTGAAAAGAACCCTTGTTGCATTCTTACTTGCCCAGCACCGTTGCAATTAGTACAAACGCTAGGACTAGAACCTTTGGCTGCTCCACTACCATCGCACTCATTACAAGATTTATGTGAAGGTATTTTTATTTTTTTTTGAGCTCCAAGAACAGCTTCTTTCAAGCTAAGATCAAGATTATATTGCAGATCAGAACCTCTTCTAGATCTTCTAGAAGATGAACGTGTTCCGAAAACATCTCCAAAAATATCACCAAAAATGTCATTGATATTTACATCATTGAAGCCTTGGCCACCTGCTCCCATTCCTTCAACTCCTGAATGACCATATTGATCATATGCTGATTTCTTTTGAGGATCATTGAGAACCTCATATGCCTCAGCAGCCTCTTTAAATTTAGAAGCGGCTTCTGGATTGTCAGGGTTTCTATCAGGATGGAATTTCATAGCTTTCTTTTTGAAAGCTTTTTTTAACTCAGCAGCAGAAGCGTCTCGAGAGACTTCAAGTGTTTCGTAGTAGTCTCTCTTTGACATAGTTATTTGTTACTTATCTTCTTCTTTTACTTCTTCGTATTCAGCATCAACTGTATTTTGATCTTCACTATCCTGAGTATTATCACCCTCATCAGCCGATGCTGTAGCATCAGCATCTTGCGCATAAAGCTTTTGAGTTAATGGAGTAAGAACATCATTGAGATCTTTGGTTGCTGATTCTATTGAGTCTGTATTTTCTGATGCGATTGCCTCTTCTAATGCAACTACAGAAGCTTCAACCTGTGATTTTTCATCATCAGTTAATTTGTCTCCTGACTCATCTATGGTTTTACGTGTTGCATGAACAAGCATATCTGCATTGTTTTTTGTTTTAACCAATTCTTCAAATTTCTTATCATCTTCTGCATTGGCTTCTGCATCCTTAACCATATTTTCAATATCTTCGTCAGATAAACCACTTGAAGCTTTTATAACTATGGATTGCTCTTTGCCAGTGTTCTTGTCTTTTGCTGACACATTCAAGATTCCATTAGCATCTAAATCAAAAGATACTTCAATTTGAGGTGTTCCTCTTCCAGCAGGTGGAATATCAGTAAGGTTAAATTGCCCAAGTGATTTGTTTTGAGCAGCTTGTGTCCTTTCGCCCTGAATGACATGCACTGTAACAGCAGTTTGGTTGTCTTCTGCAGTAGAAAAAACTTGTGACTTTTGAGTTGGTATAGTCGTATTCTTTTCAATTACAGGAGTGGATACACCGCCTAGAGTCTCAATTCCTAAAGTTAAGGGAGTTACATCAAGCAATAAAACATCAGTTGTATCACCTGATAAAACAGACCCCTGAATTGCAGCTCCAACAGCAACTGCTTCATCTGGATTTAGATCTTTTCTAGGCTCTTTTCCAAAAAACTCAGATACCTTCTTTTGAACAAGAGGCATTCTCGTTTGGCCGCCAACTAATAATACTTCAGAGATATCTGAATTAGATAACTTGGCATCTTTAAGTGCTAATTTAAGAGGCTCAAGACTCTTATCAACTAAGTCTTCAACTAACGATTCAAGCTTAGCTCTAGTAATTTTGTGAACAAAATGTTTTGGTCCTGAACTATCTGCAGTAATGTACGGGAGATTCACTTCTGTCTGCTCTGAAGATGAAAGCTCAATTTTAGCCTTTTCAGCAGATTCTTTTAATCTTTGAAGTGCAAGCGGATCACTTTTCAAATCAAAGCCTGATTCATTTTTAAATTGCTCTACAAAATAATCAATAAGTCTTAGATCAAAGTCTTCACCACCAAGGAAGGTATCACCATTTGTTGATAGAACTTCAAATTGATGCTCACCATCAACATCAGATATTTCAATTATTGAAATATCAAATGTTCCTCCACCTAGATCATAAACTGCAACAGTTGAATCGCCTTTGTGCTTGTCCAAGCCATAAGCTAGAGCAGCAGCAGTAGGCTCATTTATAATTCTTTTTACATCAAGACCGGCTATTTTTCCAGCATCTTTAGTTGCTTGTCTTTGTGAGTCATTAAAGTATGCAGGTACAGTTATCACTGCCTCTTTTACCTCATGTCCAAGGTAGTCCTCAGCAGTCTTTTTCATTTTTTTAAGAATTTCTGCCGCTACTTGTGGTGGGGCTAGCTTCTTATTTGCCGCTTCTACCCAAGCATCACCATTATCAGCTTTAATAATTTTGTATGGAACCATATCAGCATCCTTGCTGACAACTTTGTCATCAAAAGTTCTACCTATTAATCTTTTAATAGCATAAAGAGTATTTTCTGGATTAGTTACTGCCTGTCTTTTTGCAGGCATGCCCACCAAAACCTCATCATTATCTGTATAGGCAATTACAGAGGGAGTTGTTCTTCCACCCTCAGCATTCTCTATAACTTTTTGTTGCTGTCCTTCGATAACAGCTACACAGCTGTTAGTTGTTCCTAAGTCGATTCCTATTATTTTTGACATATGTCTTTCCTCTAATTTTTTATAACTGTGACTCTAGCTGGTCTTACAACCCTCGTGTGTAATTCCCACCCTCTCTGAAAAATATTTCCAATCGAGCCATTTTCTTTATCTTCGTCTTTCTCCATAGTCACTGCTTCATGCTTTTCTGGATTAAACTCCTCGTTTAGTGGATAGATAGGTATCATTCCAAATTTATCAAGGGCAGATTCAAAAGACTTTAAGGTAAGCTCAATACCTTCCTTATCCTCAGTTGCATCATCTGCAACATTACTAAGCGCATGTTCTAAATTGTCAATAACTGGCAATAGCTCTATGAGAAGTTTTTCTACACCATATTTGTGTGCTTTTTCAACCTCTATCAAAGTTCTTTTTAAGGCATTGTCTAAATCAGCATTGGCTCGCAGCACTGACTTCTCTAGCTCCTCTTTTTTTTCAAGAAGCTCTTCATAGGTTGGAGTACCAATATCATCAGGCGAGACTTCAACAGAAGATTCTGTTTCTAGATTCTCGCTTTCTAGATTCTTTGCGTCTAGATTCTCAGAATTGATGTCTTTTGATTTTTTTTGTTTTGCCATAATTAAATCCTATTAGAAACCTATATTGGGATTTAAATTTCCAGTTCAAGGGCTGAACTGAATTTAAGATTCTATTTTTCTTACATGCAAAATCATGCTGTGATCAACAAGCTCATAGCCTTTTCTTTTGGCAATTTTATGCTGAAGTTGCTCTAGTTCTTCATCATGAAACTCAAGAACTTTTCCAGTATCTACATCCACCATATGATCATGATGTTCATCTGAATTAATCTCATAAACAGCTTTGCTATTTTCAAAGTGATGCTTTGTTACCATTCCAGCTGACTCAAATTGTGTTAAGACTCTGTAGATGGTGGCAAGACCGATATCTTCATTTTGTGAGATTAACTCTCTGTAAATATCTTCCGCGCTAAAGTGAGCTTCTTCTTGCAGAGCAGTTGAAGCTAAAACTTCCATAATCTTTATTCGGGGCAAGGTTGCCTTTAGTCCAGCTTTTTTAAGTTCTTCAGTTTGATTAGCCATTATGTAACTTTAATAATTTTTTATTGTCATATTACTTATAGTGAACAGACATTATAGATATTACAAAGTATAATCCAAAAATATTATGAAACAACTCGCACGAACATTCTTTATTTTATCTTCAGTACTTATTATGAGTTCTTGTTCATATTTAAGTCCCTACAAAGTGCCAATCCTTCAAGGAAATATTATTGAAGATGAGGATGTTGAAAAGCTAACGGTTGGGCAAACAAAAGAACAGGTTCAATTTATATTAGGCACTGCAGTCATAAAAGACCCTTTTCATAATAAACGATGGGACTACATTAATTCTGTACAGATTGGTAATGACATTGTCACTGAAAGAAGACTAACAGTATTTTTTGATGAGAATAATCTTGTTGAAAGCTGGGTAACCGTTAATAGCTCAGAGGCTAACTAAACTTTTTTTAGTCTTCTTGACTTTGGATCTTGGACCAAAGGCCTTAGTACCTCGACTCTTTCACCTTCTCGTAACCTGTATTTATGAGGTAACGGCTTAAAGTTACCATCTAATATCTCACTATTAACAGCTAATTTATATTCATGATCAATTGAAGATATAATTTTATGTATCTCATCAAAGTCAATCAATTCAGCAACGGTCAAGCTTGATGAAACCTCAAAAGATAGAAAGTGCTTTTCTTCTTGGCCCTGATAAGAAAAAAAAACTTTCATACTGCTCTTTTAATAAATGACTCAATTATAGTTGATGAAAGCTTATCTATAAGAGCTTGAGATGTTATGGCATTGAGCAAAAATGGTAATTTAAACTCAGCATCAAATTTAATATTACAAGATTTTTCATTTATAGCCTTTACGATCCAAGCACCTTCAAAGAAGTCGAAAGGTCCTTCTGTTTGATTTATTTTTATTGAGTTATCAGATATTGTATTTTCAGAAACAATAAAATATTCTTTCCCCAAAATATTAAATTCTAGTCTTCCTGTCTCTTTTGGAAACTCTCTTTTTAAAAGTTTTGAGCCTGAGCATCCAGGAATAAAATCAGAATAATCTTTAAAATTTAAAACTACATCCAATGCTTTTTTTTCATCAACATCTAATATCTTTTCGAAATGAATATTCCTTCTCATCTATAAAGCTTAAAAAAATTGTCTGTAAAAAATATAAGCAACTGATAAAGGAGCTATAAATTTTACGAAAAATCTCCAAAGATAAAATAGCACTGAATTCATTGAACCAATTTCATCATTAATCATAGATTTATTCATAAACCAGCCAACAAATATAGCTATAAGCATTCCTCCCAATGGAAGGAGTATTTGGTTTGTTATGAACTCCATTGAATCAAGAAAGTTTCTTTCTGAAATTAAATAAAAGTCTGACCAAACATTAAAGCTTAGAGCTGAGCCAACACCTAAAACCCATGCAATGCATGAAATTATTTCAGCAGATCTTTTTCTAGTCAATATGCCTTCTTCAGAGAGATAGGCCACGCCTGGCTCAAGTAATGATATCGATGAACTTAAGGCTGCAACAGAAAGTAATATAAAAAATAAAGGGCCCACAATTTGACCAAATTGCATTTGATTAAAAGCAGATAACATTGAAACAAATACAAGACCAGGTCCGCTATTAGGCTCTAGACTAAAAGCAAAAATGATAGGAAAAATAGCAATACCAGCAACTATTGCTACAAGCGTATCAAGAGATGCTACAGTAAATGAATTGCTTACAATACTTTGATCTTTAGGCATATAAGCTCCATATGCCATGATAGAACCCATACCCAAACCTAAGCTAAAAAATGCTTGTCCCATAGCCTGCAATAAAGTATCGGAGGTAACATTTGAAAAATCTGGAGCAAATAAAAACGTCATTGCTTTACTAAAATCTCCATTAATTACTGCATAAATAACCATAAAAATCATTAATAACCCAAGCATGGGCATTAGTATTTTTACCATTCTGCCAATACCATCTTTTATACCAGCTGAAACAATAACTGCAGTCAAAGTCATAAAAATTGTATGCCATATGAGTAAATTTAATGGCGATGAAATTACATTTGCGAATTGCTCTGTAGAGCTTATTAATCCTGTTGAAGTTGCTGAAATAAAAATATAATTTAAGCAAATACCAGCTATAACACTATAAAAAGATAAGATAAGAACACCAGCAAATATTCCACTCCAACCTACAAAACGCCACAATGGTGTTGTATTTGAATCAATAGCAATTCTTCTCATTGCATTTACTGGGCTATTGCCTGCTCTTCTCCCAATAACAACCTCACTGATCATTATGGGTAGGCCAATAGCTAGAATACAAGCCAAATAAATTAATACAAAAGCACCACCACCATTAGTACCAGCTTTGTATGGAAAGCCCCAAATATTTCCTAGGCCAACAGCAGACCCAGTAGCCGCAAGAATAAAAGTCCATTTACCAATCCAAGCACCATGTGATTTAAGTTGTTTTTCTATTTGCATAAGTATTTAAAAATTTAAAGGGTTACTATAAGGGTTGATCCAATATGCTGATGATATCAGAAAACTTATGGAGACCAACAGCGATAACATTTTTCTAAAATTTTGATAGTCTTCACTTCGTTTTTCAAAATCTTGCGTTGATTTTTCAAAATAATAAAAGGATTGAAAGCTAATTACTGATATTAATAATGCGCTCAATATAAAATCAAAATATGCGAGAATTAATAATAAGCACCCTATCAAACTATAAATAATTCCAATTGATAGATTTATTTTTTGATTTTCTTGGTTATCCCTCCAGCCCCATGACATGCCACCTAAAAATGTAAGAATAATCGCCCCATAAGCAATTTGAAAAACAATCGCCGAATATGAAATAGCTCCCCCAAGTATCCATGGAATAATCCCTAAAATAGCGAAGGGAATAAACCCAATATATCCAAAAGTTGCTTTTATGTAATCGATATTCATTTAAATTTAATTTTTTTCTTGCACTGTAAACATCTAAGGACATAATAAAGATATGTCAAAAGATAAGCCTGCTTTAATTGTAAAGAATAAAACTGCATCAAGGAACTTTATTCTTGGCAATACATATCAGGCTGGACTGGTTTTGGAGGGTTGGGAAGTAAAATCTCTTAGAAATGGAAAGATTGATGTAAAAAACAGCTATGTCACTTTCAAAAAAGATGAAGCATGGTTATTTGGTATAAAAATAGATCCACCAGCTTCTTTAAAAGATTTTAATGTTGATCCACTTAGAACAAGAAAGCTTTTATTGAAAAAAAAGGAGATATCAGAGCTCCAGAAACTAAAAAATGAAAAGGGCCTAACAGTAATTATGACTTCAATGTATTGGAAGGATAATCATATTAAATGTGATATTGCCACTGGTAAAGGAAAGAAAGTAAGGGATCAAAGACAAGATATTAAGAAAAGAGACTGGGAAAGAGATCAAGGAAGAATTCTTAAGAATGCCAAAAAACAATAGCTATCCTGCTAAAAATTTCAAGTAATACTGTATAATCATACTCCCTCTGGGGGCGAACAGGGTTCGACGTTTCTACTGGACTCCGAAGCGCATGCCAAGATTGTGGTAATTCTTGTAAAACATACTACAAAAAATTTAGTTGCAAATAACGACAACTACGCTTTAGCAGCTTAATGCTAACCGATACCAGAATTGACTATGGTTTGAAGTATCGGCAAATATCATAGTCTAGCCAAGCTGTGTTGCTTGGACACAGTTTGGTTAAAATTAATCAAGCTCGCTTTGCCACCCTGCTCCTCGGGTCGGGAAAGTTAAAAAGCCAATTGGGTGAGCTATGCATGTAGAAGTTAGGCTGAAGGATTAGCGGACGCGGGTTCAATTCCCGCCGCCTCCACCATTTTTAAGATCTAATAGGATAAAGATCTGTAAAAGATATATAATCGTGTACATGCAAAAATACTCAATACTAACTTTATTATTTTCTATTTACACAGCTAACTTATTTGCAAATCCGGCCTGTTTTTCAAACAACGATAAACTTGGTGATTCTGCATATTGGTCTATAACAGCAATAGAATTATTTGATCAAAATAGATATGAGGATGCTGTAGCAGTTGTTGATCTATGTTTTGATATTTGGGGACCTGAGGCTCAAAAAATACAAAAAGAAATGCATGATAATAATATTCAGGCACCAGCAGTTGGCAAGGTTAACCCCAAACAAAAAAAGGCTATCCAAGAAAACTATCTATTAAATGACGTTTCTATGGCGCTATGGACAAAGGCTGTTTCATTAGATAAGTTAGGTCTTAATATCTATGCTATGGAAGCTTATGTTGAATGTATAAATATGACTCATGGCAGAATATGGGATTCAGGCGGATATGAACCAAATGGTTGGTTTTGGAGTCCAGCAGAAGATTGTGCTAAAAAAGTTAAAAAATTTCTTTAAATAACACCTAACAGATTGACTTTTAATTGCAATAGCAATGCAAAATATTGTTTTTTGCTGTGTACATTAGCTTAAAATTTTGTTAATTTCAGTCAATAAATGCATACTATGTATGCATAATTGTTATATACAATTACTGTACATAACATTTTTTAACGAAAAAATATTTAAATATCAGGGGGATATTTTTATGAATAAAATAACAAGTATTTTATCTTCGCTTTTTGCGATTGCATTCTTATTTGCACCAGTTGGGCTTACTGCTCAAGAATCTTCTGTTGAGGAAGTTGTTGTCACTGGTTCATATTTGAAAAGTAGCGCTAAAGATGGAG